>Ga0228598_1000040_pt1 | contig 18154 bp, 19 predicted proteins | sample CZU4metagenome_FD_182726 | JGI IMG/M metagenome (GOLD analysis project Ga0228598, IMG submission 182726) | Spruce rhizosphere microbial communities from Bohemian Forest, Czech Republic - CZU4 | ecosystem: Host-associated > Plants > Roots > Rhizosphere | place: Czech Republic: South Bohemian... | reverse complement strand
CGGGCGGCGTAGTAGTATCCGCCGCGCCAGTGCGGATACAAATTGTCCGAAGCCTCCTTGCCAGCGTACTGATCGACGAGAATGGCCACGTCGAATTCCCCCATCGCTCCCACATCGAAACGTTCATAGTTCTTGAAGTCCCGCTGGAAGTCGGGCAAGCGCATAGGCTCAAGTTGTTCGCCAGAAAGATATGTTTTGGGCTCCATGATCTGACGGGTTGTTCGCGGCGGATTGGCAAAGGCCGACGCAAAAGCTTTTTCTTTTCCACCGATACGAAGCAATTCGGTCTCGAAATCCAGCCCATAGCGATAAGGAAAGGTCAATTCTTCTTTCAGGAAAATCGGTGCGTCCTTGAATTCGGGCGAGTCGTCCGAGCCCACGAGCATGGTCTCTTTCAGCGCATCGGCTATTTGAGGAGAAGTAATGATTGACTGCTCAGTCGGAGCCAGCAGGTAGTCAACCAGCACAACCATCGCCTGGCCTTCCACCACGGCTTGGCGGGCTTCGCTGATCTCATCGTTTTCGATGTCTGCGGCGGTCGTCTCTTTCTTGTCATTCAGATCGGTGTCGCCAACTTTCATCCATTTTTTGAGCTCGAAAGACTGGTCCTGAAGGGCGTGCGTAAGTTCATGCGCGAGAACTGGACGTTGTTGCTCGCTGCCAATCCAGTCCAGCAAGTTCACGGTTTTCTTTTTGACATCGTAATAGCCGGCCACTTGTTCTCGCAGCAACGCCACAAGAAACGTTTGCAGATCGAAATCTCGAGGCAGAAGTCCGAACTTCTTCAGCACAAGCTCGGATCGCTGCAGGCGCTGAGCATCTTTGTCCTCGCACATGTTTTTCTGCAGATAAGCGACCACTTCGTCGCGGCTAACCAGGCGTCGTTTGACTTCCTTCTTGATGGGCAGGCCAGTTTCCTTGCTGGCAAACTGCATAATCTGATCGACGTCGCGGAAAAGTTCTTCGGCCTCCTTGGGAGAGATTTTATTTTCGGCGGGCACATCTGTGGTGGTCGTTTTCTTGTCTTCTTGAGGCTGTGCATGGGGCGTAGTTGTCACTGCCCCTGTTTGCGGCGGCTGAGCAGGCGATTGCGCCCCTGCCCACAACTCCGAGATCAACAACAGTCCTGCAACAGCCAGCAGAACGGATAATTTCCGATACAATTTCTTCATATCAATCCTTGGTTCGATTTATGTCCGACGATGATCCCCGCCAAACCGCGGCTGACTACTTTCAAAAAGCGTACGAACTCCAGATGCAGGGCGAGTACCAGCAAGCCATTGAGTTCTACAGCCGTTCTATCGAGGCGTTCGCGACCGCCGAGGCCTATACCTTCCGCGGCTGGACATATTCGTTCCTTGGCGATTACGAACGCGCCATCGCCGAATGCCTGCAGGCGATCAAGCTTGATCCAGAGTTCGGCAATCCTTACAACGATATCGGGGCTTACCTGATTGAACAAGAGAAATGGGACGAAGCTATCCCCTGGTTTCAAAAAGCCATGCTTGCGCCGCGCTATGAGGCGCGCCCTTATCCGCATTTCAATTTAGGCCGCGTCTTTGAGCACAAGCGAAACTGGCAGAAGGCGAAAGAATGCTACGCGATGGCTTATTCGATGGACAAAAGATACGTGGCGGCACTGGCGGGAGTGCGAAGATTGCGGGCGATGTTTAATTGACAAATTTTTGGCCACGGATTTGCGCGGATAAACGCGGATAGATTCTCGCCCGTTTTGGGAAGTATCGAGCCGGTTCTGTGAGCCTGGTCACATCTCCACACCTCAAAAACAGTTAAGAATTAACTCTTGGCCGTGTTGTGGAAGCGCACGGCTTCAGCCGTGCGAAAAATGGGTCGACCAGGAAGCGGCTTCCAGCCGCTGCGCTATGGATAACTTTGCAGACCGAACGTTCTTCGTGACCTCAGTGACTTGGGAGCGCAGGCCGCTCTTCCGATCTGAGCGGGCAGCAACCATGTTTGTCGAGACACTTTTCGGATATCGGGATCGCGGAACCTTTCAGCTCTACGAATTTGTGCTGATGCCCGATCACGTCCATCTGCTGCTTGCTCCCAAGCCGTCCCTTGCGCTTGAGCGCGCGATGCAATTCATCAAAGGCGGCTATTCACATCGGTTCACCAAAGAAACGGGACCGAGAATGGAGATATGGGAACGCAGTTTCACAAACCATCGCATTCGCGATGCCTTCGATTACGAGAAGCATCGGAGCTATATCCGTTCGAATCCCATTCGTGCAAGGCTGGTGAAAAGGCCACAAGACTATCCCTACTCATCCGCTTATCCGGGATTCTCTCTCGACGAGGTGCCACAGCGGCTAAAGCCGGTCGCCTAAAACGCCTATCGGCACGGCTAAGCCGTGCCCTTCCACGGTTGCGCGTTCACTTCAAGATGAACAGCCCGACGGCCCAGCCAAAAACGATCAAGAATAGTCTCGTTCTCATCCGCTCGAATCCGAGCATCAACTATTTCGGCCCTTCGTTCTCTCCGCCACCCAATCGCCGGCTTCTCTCGTTCCCAGTGCTCCGCCAATGTCTTGCGTGGTCCGCTTCTGCTGTACCGCTTCAAGTACGGCTGCCTCGATCTTCTTTGCTTCTTCGGTCAGGCCCAGGTGGCCGAGCATCATCGCGGCGGTCAGGATTGCGCCAAACGGATTGGCTACATTCTTTCCGGCGATCGGAGGCGCGGAACCGTGCACCGGCTCGAACATCGAAGTCTTTCCCGGATGAATATTACCGCTGGCGGCCATGCCCAGCCCGCCCTGCAGGCCAGCCGCGAGATCGGTAATGATGTCGCCGAACATGTTATTTGTGACCACGATGTCGAACTGCCGGGGGTCGCGGATCATCTGCATGCAGAGCGCGTCCACATACATGTGCTCGGGTTTGATTTGCGGATACTCGGCGCTCACTTCTTTGAAAACGCGCTGCCACAGCCCACCGGCATGGGTCATGGCGTTGGATTTGTCACACATGAGCACTCGCTTGCGCGGACTGCCATCCAGCTTTGGGTGGCGTTCGGCGTATTCAAACGCGAAGCGAATTACGCGCTCGACGCCCTTGCGAGTGTTGATGTCTTCCTGCACGGCGATCTCGTCGGGCGTACCTTGCTTGAATACACCGCCGGCGTCGGTGTAAACACCTTCGGTATTTTCGCGGATTACAACGAAGTCAATGTGCTTGGGTTCGATGCCTTTGAGAGGACACAATGCGGCGTCGAGGAGGCGCACGGGACGCACGTTGGCGTAGAGATCCATTTTGAAGCGCATGCCGAGGAGGATCTCTTTGGCATGGATGTTCGAAGCGACGCGAGGATCGCCAAAAGCACCAACGAGGATGGCATCGAAGTCGCGCTCCAGCATGGCGAAGCCGTCGGGCGGGACCGTGACACCGTCCACCAGATAGCGGTCGGCGCCCCAATCGAACTGCGAAGTTTCGACATCAGCGCCCGACGCGGCAATGGCCTTCACGGCCTCGGGAATGACTTCTTTTCCAATGCCATCTCCAGGAATAATTGCGATTCTTTTTTTAGAACTCACGCGCAGAACGGTAACACAATCGAGGTGAGATTTGCTCGCCACGTTTGGATGCGTAATCCAGCGAGAGAAGCGTGTTCGTCGCGGGTTGTTTTAAGCTGCCGGGCCTAAGAAATGCCGGATTGACATCTCTTGGGCCCGGCGTTCAATCGTCGGATAACGGATTGGGAAGCGGCGAAACGATTTATTTGCTATCGCCGTCGTGGTCCTTATCGGTCGAGACTGTCTTAGGTGTAGTGGCTTGCGCCTGGGCTTGGGCTTGGGCCTGGGGACTCAACGTTACCTTGTCCTGTGGAACCGCCGCCTGCGCTGGTGCCGCATTCGGCCGTGGCGCAGCCTTGGTGGCTGCTTCATTCTGAGCTGCGGGCAAACTTTGCACTGGGTTCGTAATCATCAGTATCTCCCCTTCATTGCACTTATCGGCTTGCCCACAGGAAACTTCAGGTCGTGCCAGTTGTTCCAGAACCTGAGCGCACCGGGCTCGAAAGGAGCGCTAAGACTAAGAATGTAAAGGGAGTCAAGTTTGCCCATCGAATCCGGCCCGCCTTCGCCTTGTATAATCTAAGTACCGTATGGCTTTGACTTTGGTTCATGGCAACCCGGCTCCGCCTCCCGACTTCGCACAAGTGCATTCTGAATTTCAGTCGCTGCTGTCGGGTTGCGGGTTCTATGACCTGAGTTCCAGGGTCAAAATCGCGCTTACCGGAGGCGATCGAGTGCGCTGGCTGAACGGCATGGTCACTAATAATATCCGCGACCTGGCCGCCGGACGGGGTGTCTATGCCTTTCTGTTGAATCCACAAGGGCACATTCTGGGTGACCTCTACGCCTACAATCGCGGTGAATCTTTGATGATCGACAGCGATCAGTTCCAGTCAGAAAAGCTGCTGGCAACTTTCGATCACTACATCATCATGGACGATGTCGAGGTCACAAATGTGAGCGACAAGCTGACTGCTATCGGGATCATGGGACCGAAGTCCCGTGAAGTTCTACGTGGGGCTGGATTTGAAATACCGAACCTCGAGCCGCTGCAATTTGTAGACGTGAACTGGCGGAACGTCAGCATGACCATGGTGCGCGGAGACAACGAGAGCATTGAATGCTATGAGCTGTGGTCATCTCCTGACCAGGTGACGTCCGTCGGGGACGCGCTCACGAATTCTGGAGCTATGCCGGTCGGCACCCACGCGTTAGAGTTGTTGCGCGTCGCCGCGGGGATTCCGCGTTACGGGCAAGACATTCGCGAGCGTGATCTGCCGCAGGAGACTGAGCAGCAGCGAGCGTTGCATTTCAGCAAGGGATGCTACATCGGGCAGGAGATTGTGGAGCGGATTCGTTCCCGAGGCAATGTGCATCGCAAGTTTACCGGGTTCGAGGTCGAAGGTGCGTTGCCCGCTGTGGGCGCAAAGATCCAAGCCGATGGCCGGGATATCGGTGAGATTACGAGTGTCGCTTCCCTGCCCCTTGCCGGCGGCGAGCGTTCCATGGCGCTCGGTTACATCCGGCGTGAACTCACGACCCCGGGCAAGCAATTTCAGGTGGGGGCTACGCGGCTTTCCATCGCAAATCTGCCGTTTTCGGAAGTATTCCGACACGAAGACCTATAAACATCGAAGGGGCAATCTATGGCTGAGAAGAAGCAGGAAAGTTTTACCGTTACGGACCGGCGGTTGTTTACGTCGGAAGGCGAGATTCGCGAAGAAGTTTCTCAAGAGGAAGTCTCCAGCGCCGTGCCCACTCCGCAGGCCGCGCCGGTCGTCCAACCAGCCGTTGCTACGCCGGCGCAGGAATCGGACGCGCCGCCTGCTCCCACTGCTGCTGAGCAAAAGGAACAGGCGGAGGCATATCGGAAATCCGCGAAGGATTTGGACGCACGAGTGGAGCTCAGCGGGCATTCCAGCAAAGAACTGGAGATGACTTTCGAGCGTTTCATGGCCTCGCTGTACATGTCTGCCATGTTGCAGATGGGGCTCATGCACGAACAAGGCGGGCAGCCACGAGTTGACTTGATTGGTGCGCGCCAGACCATCGACACGCTCAGCCTTCTTTCGGAGAAGACCAAAGGCAACCTCTCCAGCACTGAGGAGAATTTCCTGCAAAATTGTCTTTACGAACTTCGCATGGCTTACGTTGAGGTGACCAACGCACTGGCCCGTCCACCGCAGAATCCGGCATCGAGTGCCGCAACCACTAAGCGATGAAGGCTACGCTCACGGTCCTGGGCAGCGGCACGTCCATGGGCGTGCCGACCATTGGCTGCGACTGTGCAGTGTGCCATTCTTCCGATCCGCACGACCGCCGCACTCGACCGTCCGTTTTGGTCGAATTTGGCGGCAAAACTGTGCTCATTGACGCCACGCCTGATTTCCGCGAGCAGGCCATCCGCGAACACATTCGCAAACTTGATGCCGTGCTCTTCACCCACAGTCACGCCGATCACATTCTGGGCCTGGATGATTTGCGCCCGCTCAGCTTTCGTCACAAGCCGAACAAGCTGCCACTCTATGCCCGGCCCACCGCCGCAGATTTTATTCGCAGCACGTTTCGGTACATTTTCGACGGAGACTACAAATTCGGTGGACTGGCCCAGGTCGAACTTAAACCGTTCGATGGGACGATCAATCTGTTCGGCGCCGCATTTGAGCCGATCCCGGTGATACACGGCGAAACTGAGATCGATGGTTTTCGTTTTGGCAGCGCTGCGTATCTGACCGATCACAGCAGCGTGCCCGAGACCTCGCTCGCAAAACTACAGAATCTCGACATTCTGTTTCTGGATGCGCTGCGACACATTCCGCATCCCACGCATTCCACCGTTGAGAACTCCTTGCGCATCGTCGAGCGGCTCAAACCCAAGCGCGCTTTTTTTACGCATATTTGTCACGACTTGCCTCATGAGGCGACCAATGCCTCTCTGCCGCCAAATGTGCGGCTTTCTTTCGATGGCATTAAGCTGGAATTTGAGATTTAGATTGCATGGCGCGGGCGCCCTCGCGCGCGGATTCACATTCGTATCTGTCGTGAGAGTTTCGGGCTGAATAGCTGCGGCGAGATCGCCGCACCACACACGAGCGATGCAGATTTTCCATAAACTCGAAGATATTCCCGCCGGCTTCGGTCCCACGCTATTGAGTGTGGGCAACTTTGACGGCGTGCATCGCGCCCACACGCGGGTGCTGGCGAACATCGTGTCCCGGGCGCGTGAGCAGGGGCGCAAGTCCGTGGCGGTCACTTTCGAGCCGCATCCTGTGCGGATTCTGCGACCTGACTTTGGATTGAAATTGATTACTCCTACTCCCGAAAAGCTGCGCCTGCTGGATGCCTCCGGTGTCGACGCTGTTCTCCTGCTCCCTTTTACCCGCGATCTGTCGCTTATGACACCGCGAGACTTTGCCCATGACATCCTGAAAGACAGTCTGCAGGCTCGCGAGGTTCATGAAGGTTACAACTTCCATTTCGGCAACAAGGCGGCTGGCGATATTAACCTGCTGGCGGAATTCGGCCGTGACATGGGTTTCGAAGTGAAGGCCTATCCGGAATTACGACTAAGGGGCGAACCAGTTTCAAGCACGCACATCCGCAAACTCGTGGCCCAGGGACGAGTAAGCCGCGCCCGCCATCTGCTGGCTCGGCCGTTTAGTATCTTGTCGACCGCCGGCCGCGGCCGCGGTTATGGCTCTAAATATACGGTCCCGACCATCAACCTGAGCCGGTATGAACAGTTGGTCCCGGGGGATGGCGTTTACGTCACCCGTACCCGTGTGGGCGAGGAATGCTTCGATTCAGTGACCAACGTCGGGAATCGGCCTACCTTCGGGGCTGACTCTTTTGCCGTCGAAACTCATCTACTGAACTTTCATCCCATCGAACTGAATCCGGAGACAGAAGTGGAGATTCACTTCCTGGAGAGGCTGCGAGACGAAATCAAGTTTCCCTCAGTGGAAGCTTTGCGCGAACAGATTAGTAGAGATGTAAGGAAGGCTCGACGCTATTTTCATTTGTTGCGTTTGGGAGATCGAGCGAAGGCCTAGCAGTCGACGATCGTCTAGATTAGTGGGGCAGATAGCCATCTTCCATCGGAAGTTTACCGTCGACCCTGACCACATTGACCTGGTCGTTGATGGAGCGCACATCGACCAACCCCACTGCACCCGGCATCGTCTCGACCACCTTGAGTACATCTTCATCGGAGTCAACCATGGTGATCGATCCTTGATGAGCTGCGATAAGTGATTTCCGTTCACTGGAAGACATTCTGCTCAGGTGCTCCAGCGTGCTCATTTCACCGATTGAACTCTTGTGCAGGACCAGGATCACATCCTTGTCATCGTGCCACTTCTTAACTTCCAGGCGAAAGATCTTGCCCAGATGCGCCGAACTGACTTCGCCGATAGCGTTGTCCTTGTTCACCACGACAGCCATATGATGCGCGAAGCAAGGAAGCAACGAGCACATCATGAAAGCAACAAGACAGCCCACGCGAGAACTCTTCATAGACAAAACTCCACCTAAGCACGAGGAAACACTGCGTAAAGCATCTCGCTTCAGACTGCAAAAACCTAGTGCAAAACTGCCAGTTTTGGTTACCTTAGTGACCTGCTGAGAATCATTCGATGGGCTCGACCAGCGTAATTTCTTCGTGCAATTTCCGGTCGGGCAACTGCACCACGACAATCGCGATGAGAACCAGCAAGATTCCAACCGTCTGCAGTGGTTTCATTACTTCGCCCAAAGTGACTGCTGCAATCACAATCGAGAAAACTGGCTCCAAACAGCTGACCACGATGGCGCGAGTCGGCTCCAGATGCTGCAGCCCGGCAAAATAAAGCGAAAACGGCGCGAGGACCGAGATCAGTGAAAAAACCAGCAGGAATAGCCATTGGTTCCCTGAGTAATGCGCGGCTACGATTTTCCAGGGCGGGTTCACGACGATCCAAAATAGCGACGCGCTCAAGATGACATACAGCAGCACCGTCCAGCGATCGTAGCGGGCAAGGATGCTGTGGCCCCCGATGTTGTAAAAAGCAAAAGAAAATGCCGCTCCCAGCGCCGCTAATACTCCAATCGCATCCAGCCGGAATCCCCCGGAGCCGAATATTCCGATTACCAGCGCAATTCCGGTCACTGCTAATGCCACGGCCGCCACTCGCTGTATGGTCGGCTTCTGCAGGCCGCGTGCCACCGTGTATAGCAACACCAATATCGGCGCAGTGTATTGCAGGATGATGGCGGTGGCTACGTTGGTTCTTTGAATCGCGAGGTAGTAAAGATAATTGGACGCTGCGACGCCAAGAATTCCCAGCACGAACATCCGTCGAAAATCAGCTACGGGTACCCGCAGGCGCTTCCAGCCGCGCATAAGCACAAGCGCGAAAAGAAGAACAATGAAAGAAAACGTCGCGCGGCTTTGCGACAGGATTAGTGGATCGATCGGCCGAAGTGTTTGTCCCCTGGGTAAAAGTCGACCGGTAAACGCGGCTCGCCCGAGAGCGGCCGCGACGCCCCACAAAAACGCGGCGCTCGCGATGTAGAGATATCCGCGGACAGGATGCGCTCGTCTGGGCAAGGGTTGATCAGACAGCCTCGTGGTCTTCCGCGTATTCGATCACATAGCTGATCTTGGCTGTCTTGTTCAGCATAGCTGCGACCGAACAATACTTTTCTTCGGACAACCGTACTGCGTCTTCAACCGCTTTGTGCGAGACCCTTCCCCCGACTCGATAAACCAGGCGGATGGCGGTGTAGACAGTTGGCGGAGTGGCGGCGCGATCTCCCTCGGCTCGCACCTCGATGCTGGTAAAGGGCTCGCGTTTTTTCGACAGGATACTGGCAACATCGTAGCCAGTACACCCACACAATCCGATCAACACCAATTCCATGGGACTGCTGCCGGTCTTGCTGTCGCCGTCGACGACAATGCCGTGACCGCTGCTGGCCTGCCCGAGGAAACGATGGTTGTCGGTCCAGATTACTTTTGCTTCAATCATTGCGGCTCCGTGCGTTTATTATTCGATGTCCAATCGTCGACTGCCGTTTCTTCTTTAGCACGTGACGCGAGCCAGACTCATTCAGAAGCGTTGTGGTCCGGGATGACTAATACCTTGCCGCGCGGATCAGATTCGAGTGCGCGATAGGCTTCAACCACGTCATCGAGGGAAAATCGCCCCGCGATCTCGCTGATAACGGCTGGTCGTGTCGAGGCCAGGGTCAATGCCTGCGAAATGAGGTCAGCAAACTCGTGGATTCCTTCGACCCAGCGCGTGCCGTTGTATTTGGTCACAAAAACGGAGCTAGGGAAAAGTTCGTGCAGTTCAACAGCGGGCACTGGGCCAGACAGTTCGCCGTAGTTGATCAGGCATCCGCGCGGCGCTAGCATTTGCAGACTGGCCTGAAAGGTGGTCGCCCCAATCGGGTCGAAGACGGCGTCTGCTCCTCGTCCCTTGGTATGGCCGAGTACTGCGTCGCGTACGTCCTCACTAGAACGGTCGATCACATAAGCTGCTCCCGCGGCGCGCAACGCGTCCACGCGATTCCCACTAGCGACGCCGATCACGTTCACTCCACGATCGGCCAGTAGGGCGACAAGCATCCGGCCGACTGCACCCGCCGCACCCCAGACCACCGCCGTCGATCCTTTTTGCAACGGCCATACGCGGGCGAGGCCTCCGGCCGTGAGCCCTGCGACTGCCACACAGGCGGCCTGCTCTGTGCTGACATCTTCAGGAATCGCGACAACCATGGAACTGGAAACAACGAGGAAGGTCGCGCACGACCCGAGAACCGCCGCCCAGCACACTCGCGTGCCCGCAGGGATCGTTACCTCCGGTCCCTTGGTCACTACCGTGCCCGCGCCTTCCCCTCCCAACGAAAAAGGGAACGGCAAGCGCACCGCGTAGGAATCAGATCGAATCAACGTTTCCGCGTGGTTGAGGCCGACCGCTTCAACCCGCACCAGCACTTCCCCAGCTTCCAAGGGAGGAAACTGCTCGATGCTGACTTCAATGACTTCGGGACCGCCCGGGCGTAGCGCGCGAGCCACCCGGCGCTCAGTAACTTTCATCACGAAATCCTATCAAGTCTGATGTGCGATCTTTTGAATCAAGAACTATATGAAGCGCACCTTCACATCTGGACCTTTCTCCAGATGGATGCTATCGATAAAGCGTACTTTTCCGGTGCGGTAAGTCAGAATCACCGAGGAAGTTCGTGTGCCTTCTCCGAAGAAGCGGACTCCTTTCAGCAGCGCACCTTCGGTTACGCCCGTTGCAGCGAAAATCAATTGCTTGCCTGGAGCCAGGTCCTCGGCTTCGTAAATTTTATTCTTGTCCTTGATGCCCATGCGAGCAATGCGCTCTTCTAACTCGGGCCTATCGACCACCAAGCGGCCCAGCATGTAGCCGTTCAAGCAGCGAATCGCAGCCGCGGTGATCACACCTTCTGGAGCGCCGCCTGAGCCCATAACCGCGTGCACACCCGTGCCGATGACGGCTGCGGCAATGCCGGCCGAAAGATCGCCATCTCCGATCAGCCGAATGCGGGCACCTGCGGCGCGGATGTCAGCAATCAACTTCTCGTGGCGCGGTCGATCCAGCACAATGACGACCAGGTCTTCAACATCGCGGGCCATTCGCTTGGCAATGTTCTTGAGATTGTCGGCCACCGGCGCGTCCAGGTCCACCGCATCCTTGCAAGAAGGTCCGACGACAATTTTTTCCATATAGCAGTCGGGAGCATTCAACAGACCGCCGCGTTCGGAAGCCGCCAGCACGGTAATGGAGCCAGGTGCTCCAGTTGCACAAAGATTCGTTCCCTCGAGAGGGTCTACGGCAATGTCGACCTCGGGTACTTCACGTCCGTCAGGAAATTCCGCGCCGACTTTCTCTCCGATGTAGAGCATGGGAGCTTCGTCACGCTCACCCTCGCCAATCACAATGGTTCCGCGCATCGGGATGGCGTCCATGGTTTGCCGCATGGCTTCCGTGGCCACCTGGTCCGACAGTTTGCGTTCACCCTGGCCCATGGTGCGAGCCGAAGCGATGGCTGCAGTTTCTACCACGCGCAAAAATCTCGAAGCCAGATCGCTTTCGATGTTTTGGCCGAAACTCCTGACTTTGCCTTCGGGCCGTGTTTGACTAACCATAAAAAGCCTCCAAAAGAGCCGGACAGAGACTATAGCGCGAAGCCGGGCGGGAGGGAAAGCGCGGAGAGGATTCCGGCAGCCTCGCCTCCCATCAATTCACCGAGCGCAACATCTTCGAGGTTATAGAGGACGAAAGAGCAGCCACTGTATTCGTAGCAGGAAAGGATCCCTGTCGCAGCAAGCGGGCTGAGCGAGCATCCGGAAAGACTGACTTGAAATCCACAGTGCGCTGGGTCTCGCCCGACGATTGCAGTTCCTTGGAGCCACTAATAAATTTCACATCTTCGACTTTTGAACCGGGACCAAGAAGCAGGAAAACTCGGCGCTGGCCGACTGGGACCAGCCTAGGTAGTTTGAAGGTGCGCATTCGGCTGAGTTCATCGGAGGTAGCCGCCATGTTGTAGGGTCCGATGCGCTGCCAGGACTGAGGCGTTCGAGGCGGGCTAGAGTCTCTTTTCCTTCATCCGACTGGACCGCCCGTGGCTGCAAGGAGGAGCGATAAAGTGCTAGGCGGTAGACATGCACAGCGGAGTCCTTTCGATGTTGCTTCTCGTAAACTTGCCCTAGGTGACCTCCGATGGGGGAAGCATGAGAAGGAAGGCGATTGCCACTCATCCAGCAAACCGCGGGAGTGGCATCGCTGCTCGAGGCATGCGTATTCGATGACATATGCGTTGTTGTTGCTAAGTCATCGAGACGGCAGCAGTGCAGCCTTTTCTATGGAACGCTGATGATAGCCTGAATGCTGACCGGAATCGTTGAACTGGCACGCCATGCTACTTCAGCTGAAAATTGACCGTGATCTGAGTTTGTACTTCCACCGCATCGCCGTTCAAGACGTACGGCTTATAGCGCCATTGCTGAACTGCTCCAATTGCTGCGCTTACTAATTCCTTTGGGCCCGAAATCGGCGTGAGCTCAGCGATGCGGCCGTCTTTGCCGATTGTTGCGCGCAGTAGGACCGTGCCCTGGATGTGGTTTTGCCTTGCTGCTTCAGGGTAAATGGGCTGCACTTTATAGATCAGCCAGCCTTGGGTCATCCCCTGGGGAAGATCGGCGCGCTGCGCGGTCCCATTGTCCGGAGCACCCGTGTCGGAGACATGCGCATTGTTGTTTTGGGCCGCAGTCGCCGCCTCATCGTAGGAGCGCGAGGCTTCTGGGTTGTCGCTACCGGGCAGACGGGCAATTGCGTTTTGCAGCGAGTTTGCCGGTGCGTCGCCCGATGACAAGGCGATATAGAGCTCGTGATCGTCCCCAACGGTCTTCGCGAACTTCTTGTAGGCCTCGTAGTCACTTAGAGGCACCTCGCGCACCTTTGCCACCAAGCGGCGTTCCGTGGCAAGCACTCCATCCTTGACCGCGTAGGATACGTGATACTCCGCGAAGTCCTCTTTGAGATCCACGCCGCTCGGGACTGCCGGCGAATAGCCTTTGGGAAGCTCTACATGCGATTCATATTGAAAACTGCCCAGTTCGCCCAGCAAGATCGGATAGGACGGTTTGCTATCGGGAGCCGCCGCGAGCATAGGAGGAAGCGGAGAACTAATCTGTCGTCCGGACCAGTTCGGGTAGTCTTTGCGCTTGTAGCGATAGGAGAAATGAAAGGGCTCATCAGTTTTTTCCGGCGAACTCGCGGTCACTTCACTCACGTCGCCGGCAAAACCCGAACCGTAGGATATCTGTTGGATGAGATCTTTCCACTGCGGCATAGGGACACGGCGAAACGCCATCCGAAGCAGGACCTCGCTATCGTCGCCCTGCACCGTGCGCTCTACCTTGCCTTCGAGCGTTCCGGTTTCACTCAGCTTTGCTTCGATCTTGAAGGTCTGCGACGCCTTAGAAGGCGGTCCGCAGGAGTCATGGTAAGCGTCGGCGGTTTGTCCTCGGGAATTACCAGCGCTTGTTTGCCGCGCAGGGGAGAAAGAAGATAGGCGTAGGGCGCGACCTCCGGCGTGGTGTCAAGCCAAACCGCGCCGTTGGGTTGCAGTACCATGCCGATTACATGATCGAATTGCCCCGGCGAAGGAACATCCGGGTCGATCTCGTGCGAGGAACTGAGCAGCGCAGGATAGGCCTTGATGCCAACCGCATCAAGCAAGGAAGACAGCAAGGTTTGTTTGTCCTTGCAATCCCCGTATTGATTGGCGAGCACTTCGGCCGCGGCGTGCGGTTGGTAGCGGCCGATGCCGAATGCAATTCCGATATAGTGGAATTCCGTGCTGACGTATTTATAGATGGCGCGAATCTTGGCGTTGTCGTCGCTCGCGCCCTTGGTGAGTTCGGCTGCCTTGGCGAGAATCTCCGGTGTCGGCTTGACCCGCTCCTGTTGCAGACTGCCGTACCATTGACCCACTTCCGCCCAGCTTTGAAAAGTAGAGATCTGCACGTCGGCAGGCGGGAGCTTACCGCGCTCAGCCTCGTATAATTTGGTTTCTGTTTCCGTTTTCTCCTGCTCGGACGACTTGTGTTCCAGTTGGGAACTCGTCCATGTGAAAATCCGGCGTACGCCATCCTCGGTGATGACTGGCTTGATCTCAGGGCTCTTCCATTTTAAAGGGCGTTCCCGAGGCACACTGACCGCGAGTTGCTCCTGCAGAATGATGCCATCGTGAGAGAAACTGTAGGAATACCAGAACTGGCCGGGTACGAGCGGTTTGGTGGCACGCCAGTGGGTGTCGAATTCCAGCACGTCGCCCACACTGAGGCCTTTTACGGCTACATGCTTTTCTCGAAGATCACTATAGAATGGCGACTCGCGGGTAATCTCCGTGGCCATGTCCTGAGTGTTTTCTGCTGGGGTCGGCACCACCGAACCGTCCGGCTTATGCACGCGAACGTAGTCGATGTCCACACTCTCGGTCGAGTTCTGATAAGAAAAAGTCAGCAAGGCGTAGCGTTGCACGCCCGCGTCCGACTGGATGCGAATTCGGGCGGAGGATTCTCGAGTCCCGGTCCCATCGTTTTCGAAGACAACTCGCGTGGAGCTCTGCTCGATGACAAACGCCTCGGTCGAGTAATCCGGCTTGGAGTTTGACTTAGAGGGTGCCTGTGCGTAGCTGCCGTGGATCGTGAGGGCGAAGGCCAGACAAACAATGAAGGGGCGCAAATCAATGAACATAACGGTGGCAAGTATTTAACCTGCTTTCAGCAAAAAGGCAAGCTATTCCTGCTACCGACAGATTTCGAAAGCAGCGCGAAACGCCTGACCACATCTGGCCCTGTCTGGCGAACACTGCTAAAATCACTTTGTTACTTCCACACAAGTGGGGCTATAGCTCAGTCTGGGAGAGCGCCTCGTTCGCAACGAGGAGGTCGTCGGTTCGAGCCCGACTAGCTCCACCAAATTCTCAATCGCTTGGCGCAGGTTGCAACCACTTTTGCGAACATCGAAAACCCCCTTTATTGGAAACCCTTAACTTGACCGAAGCGGGGATACATGCGAGTCCATCGCCTTTAGCGCCAAGCCCCGGGCTACCGACGTAAATTCGTTGCCGCCTCGAATTCGCTTCTCTCCAAATCGTGTTTCGAAGATTTTCCTGACGGCTGGAACGAATGAAGAGCCGCCCGTAAGGAAGACCATATCGACATCTTTGGCCAGAATGCCTGAAGAACTAAGAAGAGAATCGACGCATCCTGCGATCTGTCCTAGCTCCTCAGAAACCCACTCCTCGAAGGATGTTCGTTCCACCATCGCTTTCAGATCCACAAACCCGTCCGAAAACTGGAATGTGGCCGCCGGGTCATTCGACAAATCGCACTTAACCTTTTGCACAGCGCGGTGTAGGTGGAATCCCAGATCTTCTTTTATGAAGTGAATGAGCGCTCCGATTTTCTCTGGTTCAAGTGACTGCGCGTGAACGCCCCTTAGCATGTTCAGCACCTCCCTGCCTCTCAACAGGGACAGATGATGCCAGCGCTCTAACCTTATGTAAACCCAGTTCGGAACCGTCAGGATCTTGCCCAGCGACCGCAACTGCGATCCGGCTCCAAGAGCCGGAGAAACGAGGTGCCTGATAATCTTCGCATCAAAGGAATCTCCCGCTATGCCGACCCCCGCGTTGCCCACGATGTCGCTCGGGACTCTGCCTCTTCGGCGGACGGTAGGGCCAACGTGAACTAACGAGAAGTCGCTCGTACCGCCCCCGAAATCCCCAATGAGGATGAGTTCGTCATGATCAAGCGTGGATTCGTAATAGTTGGCGGCTGCCACCGGTTCCATCTCGAACTCTACGGACTCATAGCCCGCTGACTCAAAGGCCGATCGAAGCCGACCCTCTGCATAACTGTCATCTTCCTGGTTCTCTGCTCCCACAAAATGAACCGGCCTTCCGACTACCGCTGACCTGATTTTGATTCCGAACTGATGCTCCGCCTTTTCGCGCATGTCCCTGAGAATCCTGGCGATCAGATCTTCAACCGTGTACCGTCGACCGAAAACTTCCGTGCTGTGGAGGGTGCGACTACTCAGAAACGACTTGAGGGATTGAATCAGTCGACCTTTAACATCCGCAGAAAGATAGTGCTCTATGCCTTCGGGGCCCGTCCACGACTTCAGAGCACTTACGCCAGCTTCCTTCACCTGCTGAAGATACAGCAGCGATCGATATGCATCAGTCACGTCCCCCAAATACGGAAACTTGGCAAGCTGAACCTCCTCTGAGCGACTGGCAAAGGCGATCGAACTGTTGGTAGTCCCAAAGTCGATGCCGATCGCGACCTTCGCTTGGGAGGTGGGCGAATACACTCGGGGTGTCTTTAAATGGCCGCGGGAGGAATGCATTGGAGTGTTAAGCAATTCTAAACGGTGCTCAGTTTCCTGATGTTGTTTAACGCTGTCAAAATGTGTTCGGGGAGACGACTCGAATTCAGTACCTTCTTCATCGGGACGGAGAGAATTTTTTGGGAACCGCGATTACGAGCGGTGAAGGAAGAATACTAGAAAAGGTAAAGGCTGTGACATTGGTTATGCTCTAGCCGCTGGTTCCTGCGAGGGAGCCAACAGCGTGGAGGCATGTACCGTCACAGCCCTTGATGCGATCACCGCTTTCACGGTTCCAAACCCCAACTGCCCCTCGCAGAGCCGTCGGTTTTTTCAGGTCTGGCTGCTCTTCGGGTTGCCCTTCTGAGCCGATCACTCAGCCTACTTCGGACTGGCAAAAGTTTAATTAAGCCAATCCTTTCAGCCGTCGACGAACGTCACCTTAGAGATTTGCTCGATAATTGTCAACGCCCGTTTTCAGTGCAATCAGCCACTTGTGATGATCAAAAAAAAGAAAACGCAACCCATTGAATCGTTATCGCTTAATGAATGGGAAATTAGATTCTTTCCAATCTTCCACAGGGGCATCCACAGGTGGTCAATGCAATTTATATTCATCGCGATTCCGATTGCCGTTGTCCCGAGTTATTGTAACGACTGTGTCATTTATGATAGGGTCGGCTCATGAGTCGACCCATCAATGAAAAACGCCCGGAAGAACTGCGGAATGCCATCGTCCGATATCTCATCAAGCATGGTCTGACGGGTCTGTCGCTCAGGCCATTAGCCAAAGCGCTTGGATGTACTCCTCGTGTTCTGCTTTACCACTTCGGATCGAAGGAAAAGATGGTCGTCGAGATGTTGGCACAGGTCAGGCAGGGGCAGCGCGTCGCCTACGGCCGGATTGAAGAAGCCAGTTTTACCGAAGGTTACCTAACGATTTGGAAACGCATGAGCGCGCCTGATTCCGAACCACTCTTTCGTCTTTTCTTTGAAGCTTATGGCATAGCACTGCGTTCCCCGCGACTTTACAAGGCATTTCTGCACGACACTATTCAGAATTGGCTACAGCTTATGACTCACGAACTCGAAGGTGAACGGTATCAATGCAGGCAAGCGCGTGCTATCGCGACCATCGTACTCGCTGGATTGCGAGGTTTCATGCTGGATTTCTGTACTACTCACGACCGCAAGCGCGTGGACGAAGCGGTGGAATTGTGGCTGCGCAGCCTGGATTCGATGCTGACCACGCTTAAGGAGGCTTTGTAACACATGGCAAACGAAACTGACCGCATCCCTGACAAGCGGTTCTCGAGTCCGCTTGCCTTCTTCGTCCTGGTGGCTCTCGCGGTTACCCTTCTGTCCCCGCCCGCATGGCCTCAACTCGTGCCTGGATCAATGGACGTTCGTTGGAACGAAGGTTCGCCAACGTGCGCCAAGAATCCGCAACCGCCTCTTCAGGTGCATCAGTACAACACCCGAACATTCATTCTTCGAGAGAATCTTTGCACGACCTTCGAGGCGCCTTTCATGTATCTTCTGATCGGATCAACGAAGGCGTTATTAGTCGACACTGGCGACATTGCCGATCCAAAAGTTGTTCCACTAGCAGACACGGTGATGCATCTGCTTCCCGGAGAAGGGCCTACAAAACTTCCTTTGCTTGTCGTTCATACCCACCGGCACCTTGATCATCGCGCCGGT
>Ga0228598_1000039_pt1 | contig 18165 bp, 17 predicted proteins | sample CZU4metagenome_FD_182726 | JGI IMG/M metagenome (GOLD analysis project Ga0228598, IMG submission 182726) | Spruce rhizosphere microbial communities from Bohemian Forest, Czech Republic - CZU4 | ecosystem: Host-associated > Plants > Roots > Rhizosphere | place: Czech Republic: South Bohemian... | reverse complement strand
TACTTCCCCGCGGTGGGGTCTGAGCCTTAACTCAAGCGGCGTATTTTATGGGGTGACCCAGTTCGGTGGCGATACTAGTACCTGCGCTCTCGGCACTTCCGGCTGTGGAGTTGCCTTCTCGGTGAACCCAGCGAAGAAAGAAAAAGTTCTATACACTTTCGGAATCAAGGCGGCCAACGGAGAAGAGCCATCGGGCTCCATGTTGGATGCAAATGGTAATTTCTTTGGCACGACGTTCTACGGTGGAACCGACAACTCAACCTGCAGCCTTGGTTGCGGAGTCGTTTACGAAATCTCCTCCACCGGAAAGTATTCCGTGCTGCATCGTTTTACCGGCGCAAATGACGGATGGGACGCCAGCGGAGGTTTGGCCGAAGACAGTGCCGGCAACATCTACGGCGCCACCATGGACGGCGGAAGCGGAAGCAACGGCGTGATTTACAAAATTACGCCATAACACGGCTGACAATGGCTGGCAGATCCCCGTCCCGAACGGGGATCTGCTATTTGTGCCGAACCATTTCTGCAGCAGGACATGGTTCGACAGAGACGACACGCCTATTGTAGTGGCAATCAAACTTGCCAGACCGCGAGGCTGTCCACTCTTCGACCTTGCCATTCGTATTCCGGTAGAATCGTGGTTTCCATGACTGCGACCGAAGAAGTTATCCAGCGCGAAAAACAGTTCCTTCTGCAGACCTATAACCGCTACCCTCTTGTCCTCGAGCGCGGTAAGGGAGTCTTCCTCTTCGATCTCGATGGCAAGAAATATCTCGACTTCGTCGCCGGCCTGGGAGTGAATGCGCTCGGCCATGCCCATCCGCGAATCGTCAAGACCATCCGCGAACAGGCGGCCCGCGCCATTCACCTCTCGAATCTTTACTACAACGAATATCAGGGACGTCTCGCGGAGAAACTCTGCAGTCTTTCCGGCTTGCAACGCGCATTCTTTTCGAACAGCGGCACCGAGGCCATTGAAGGCTCCATCAAACTAGCGCGCCTCGCCGGACACCGCTCCGGAGGCGCCGCCAAAAGCCAACTGATCGCCCTCGAAGGCTCCTATCACGGACGCAGCTTCGGATCGATGTCCGTCACCGGGCAGGACAAATACCGCAAAGGGTTTGAACCGCTGCTTGAAGACGTGAAGTTTGTCCCACGTAACGACGTCGAAGCTCTGCGAGCCGCGGTGAACGACAACACCTGCGCCATCGTGCTCGAACCCATCTTTGGGGAAGGCGGGATTTATGAGTGTTCGACAGATTTTCTGAAAGAGTGCCGCGCTGTGGCCGATCGCCATCACGCCGCGTTGATTTTCGATGAGATCCAGTGCGGCCTGGGCCGCACTGGAACCATCTTCGCGTTCCAGACTTTTGGCGTCACGCCGGATATCGTCGCGATCGCCAAGCCCATTGCAGCTGGAATCCCGCTTGGAGCTTTTCTGGTAAAGGAAGACTTCGCATCAGCGATTTCTCCAGGGCAACACGGAACCACTTTCGGCGGGGGCCCGTTGGCCTGCCGCGTCGCGCTCGAGTATCTGGCCATCGTGGAAGAAGAGAACTTGCTGCAGCACGTTACCCAAGTCGGGGGATATTTGCAGCAACAACTGAAAGCTCTGACCGATCGCTATCCGGTTGTTCGCGAAGTTCGCGGCCGCGGCCTGATTCAGGGCTTACAACTGGACGTTCCCGCTCGCCCCATCGTCGAACAAGCTCTGGCTGAGGGCGTCCTCTTCAACAGCACCCAAGACTCCGTTTTGCGATTCCTTCCACCATTCCTGCTCCAGGAAAAACAGGTGGACAAAGGCATGCGCGTCCTAAAGAAGCTACTAAAGAAAGCTGGGAAAGGCCTTAAGTGACGGATCTCAAAACCGAGTACGCCACGCTGGCAGTCGCCGATGGAACCTCGATGCGTGGCTACGTCGCGCACCCAGCCGCTCCCGCCGCACGCGGCGTGATTGTTTGCCAGGAAGCTTTCGGAGTGAACGCTCACATTCGCGATGTAACGCAGAGATTTGCACGGCTCGGATTTCTCGCCATCGCGCCAGAGCTATTTCATCGCACGGCTCCGGGGTTCGAAGGCCGCTACGATGATTTTCCCTCGGTGAGGGGCCACGTGCGCGCGCTTTCTGATGATGGAATGGCTGCGGATCTGCGGGCGACATACGCGTGGCTCACCGGGAATGGCGGCAGCGCGGATTTTCCGGTCGCTGCGGTCGGCTTCTGCATGGGCGGTCGCGCCGCCGTCCTGACAGCATTGACCGTCCCGGTGGCCTGCGCGGTTTCCTTTTACGGCGGCGGCATCGCGCCCAATGCGAATAATCCCGGCTTGCTGAATCGCGTCGGCGAGCTGCGTGCGCCCGTACTGCTTTTCTGGGGAGGTCGCGATAAGCATCTTGGACCCGACCAGATTCGCGCTGTCACCGAGGCGTTGCGAGAGGCGGGCAAGAACTATGTCAACGTCGAGATCTCTGACGCCGATCACGGCTTCTTCTGTGACGCGCGACCCAGCTATAACCCTGTGGCCGCCGCACATGCCTGGGCGCTCGTGGTCGAGTTCCTGGATACCTACACATTGGGGCGTCTGACCAAGCCTGCGTAGGTCCGACAATCATGGGTCTGGCCGGAACAGAGGCAGGGGTTTCGACCATCTTTTTGGAATGCAGTAACCCGGCTAGATCAAGCATCCAACTTCAATGGGCGGGATTAGAAACGATCGGGGACACACAAGCGAGACTAGTTTGTAACTTGCCGCGAGGCGCGCCGGTGCTCCCATTTCGGCTCGCGCAGCCGCGGAAGTGGATCACCTTTCGTGATTTGGACGGGAACTACGTGAGAGGATAACGTTAAGTTAATTCATGACCTTCCAATTCAAGTGTGGGCTCATAGTTCTTGCCTTTGTCACTCTGGGTTGGACATCATTCTGCTTAGGACAGGCTGCGCCCGCGGCTGATCCGGATCGCCCGGGGACGGCCTCAAACGGTGCTCCGCCGCCCGTTCAGCGATTGCCCGGAAGCATCAGTGGAACGGTCATGGATCAAAGCGGAGCCGTGATCGCCGGCGCTCGGGTAACACTGACCGGTGAAGATCAATCGATCAAGCACGAGGTAGTATCCGGAGCCGATGGGCAATTCTCTTTTGCCGGAGTCGCTCCCGGGCCTTTCCAGCTCACAATCACTTCTGCAGGATTCGCGACGCAGACCTACTCCGGCGTCTTGCATTCGGGAGAAATCGATACGCGTCCCCCGATCGTCTTGACGGTTGCGAGTAATGTCACAGAGGTGCAGGTCGGGGTCAGTCCCGTCGAGGTGGCGGAAGAGCAGATCAAGATTGAAGAAAAGCAGCGTGTGCTTGGCGTCCTGCCAAATTTCTATGTCAGCTACATCCCCAATGCAGTTCCCCTGAACTCCAAACAAAAGTTCAAGCTGGCCTGGAAGACGGTGACGGATCCCTTCACGCTTGTATTTGTCGGCGGGGTAGCGGGAGTGGAGCAAGCGCAAAATCACTTCAGGGAATATGGACAGGGCGCGCAGGGTTACGCGAAGCGCTTCGGAGCCGGTTACGCTGACACGCTGACCGGCACGTTCATTGGTTCCGCCATTCTGCCCTCGCTGCTGAAACAGGATCCGCGCTATTTCTACAAGGGATCCGGCAGTATGAGCTCACGGGCTTTATACGCGATCGCGAATTCGGTGATTTGCAAGGGCGATAATCGGCGCTGGCAGCCGAATTATTCCAACATTCTGGGCAGCCTCGCTGCGGGCGGCATTTCCAATCTCTACTATCCACCCCAGGATCGCGATGGTGCGGAACTAACTTTCGAAAATGCAGCCATTGGAATTGGGGGAACGGCAGTCACCAATTTGCTGCAGGAATTTCTTATCCGGAAGCTGACACCGAAGCTTCCTAACCACGATCAGGCCAAGCCCTGAAGCGGAACCAGAAAGAACTCACCTTCTTGATTGGACAATCTGCTTCCGCAGTAAAAATAAGGGAGAGCCGAAACTCTCCCTACACAGAAGCGACAGAGGCGATACTGTTAGGATAGACGCCGGCAGACGAGGAAAAGTTGTCTCATCGCGATCAGAAAATTGACCTGGAAAGCCCGTCGGATGCGCGTATCAATCCCCAGCCGGAATTCTTCGTCGAGGAAAGTTGGGTCGCGCTTGACGGTGCGCGCATGCGCTACTTGCGGGCCGGTTCGGGACCGGCCTTATTGCTGGTTCACGGGCTGCTCGGATACTCGTTCTCCTGGCGTTTCACGATTCCCGCCCTGGCGCGGCACGCGACGGTCTACGCCATCGATCTGCTCGGAACCGGCTTCTCCGATCGACCGCCGGGACTAGACTACTCTTTCAAAGCTAGCGCGGAACGTCTTCTGCGTTTCATGGACGCGACCGGTCTACCGGCATGTGATCTGTTGGGCACGTCGCACGGCGGAGCAGTGTCGATGAGGGCGGCCGCAATCGCGCCAGATCGCATTCGGCGTTTGATTCTGGTCGATCCCGTCAATCCCTGGTCTGCGCACGGGAAGCGGTTAACGGTTTTTCTTAGTAACCCTCTGATCGCGCCGCTCTTTGTTGCTCTCGCACCTCGTCTGCCCATGCTGCACGCGTACTATCATCATCGGATGTTCGGCGACCGGCAGCGCATTCCAGCGGACAGTCTTGAAGGCTACCTCAGGCCCATGCGGATTCCAGGTTCCTACGATTACCCAATGGGTGTAGTGAGTTCGTGGAACCATGATCTGGAAGAATTGGAATCAGTGCTGCCGCGCATCAAAAGCATCCCAACTCTGCTGATTTGGGGCACGGCAGACACCGCGGTAGATCCTGCTTCAGCCGCGCAGTTGAACCAGATATTCAGCGATTGCCAACTGGTAACATTCGACGGAGTGGGCCATCTTCCCTACGAAGAAGTCCCCGAGGACTTCAATCGTGTGGTAACTAAATTTCTCGCGGAAGGCACGCGATGAACATGTCGTTCGAACGAATCGCGGCTGCGGGTCACGGGGTCGCGTGTCGATGAAGCTGGCCGACACTTCGCGGCTTTCTCTTTTCCAGCGGCTCTCTCGTTTCCTGCACCTCGATATTCCCGAAGTATGGGTGCGTTTCTTGCTGGCGATTGTGGGCCTGGTCCTGGCCTTCGCAGCTGCGCTCTTTTCCACCGTGTCACGAGAGTCGGGAAATCTCTGGGCAACTCTGGTGCTTGCATCTGCTGCCCTCTTGCTGGCTGTGATCGTGGGCTTGACTACCGTGCCTTACCTTGCCCGCCGCGTGGCTGGGGCCGGCATCCGCGACGCTTTCGATTATGACGTTACGAAGGTCGGGATCGCGTACGTGGTCATCGTTCTGGTCATCGGGATCGCCGCGCTGAACACAGGCAACAACCTGCTTTACATCGTCGTGGCCGCGATGCTGGCTGCGATTATGGTTTCGGGCTTCGCTTCCGCTTTAGTGCTGCGAAATCTGGAGCTTGATGTTCGTCTGCCGGAACACGTGTTTGCGGGCCGCGCCACGCTGGGCAGAATCGCTTTGCGCAACCCGCGGCGATGGCTGCCGTCTTTTTCTGTGAATGTGGTGTCGGTGAAGAAAGATAGTGGCGTCAAGCATTGGCAATGGGCGCCGACGACCTTTGCGGTCCCGCCTGGACGTCCGCCGGAAAAGCAGTGGATGCGCTTTCGTGATTACAAACTGCGGCGCGTTCCGAAAATCAAAGCTCCGCCAAGTATTTTGGAAGGCGCGGCGTACTTTCCATATATTCCCGCCGGCAGCGAACTCAAAGCGGACCTAGATCTGCGCTTCGATCGTCGCGGACGTTATCAGCAGAAAACCTTTGGCCTGGCTACCCGCTTTCCTTTCGCTTTCCTGACTAAGACTCGACATGTGCCGCTGGCACGCGAAATCATTGTGTATCCACGAGTGGAACCTGCGGACGAGTTTTTCGAAGTTCTGCCCATGATCACGGGCGAATTCGAAACCTTTGCCCGTGGCCGGGGAGACGACTTATATCTGATTCGGGAGTACACCCCGGAAGATTCGGCTAGACATGTGGACTGGAAAGCGACGGCCAAGTCGGGATCGCTTAAAGTGCGGGAGTTCAGCCGCGAAGACGAGCGCAAGCTGCGAATTGTCTTCGATAATCCAAGCCCGGGCATAGTTCCGGAAAAAGCTTATGAGGATGCGGTCGCGCTGGCAGCGTCGCTGAGTTGGCACTTTGCGGGTCAGAATACGGAAGTCTCTTTCGTCTCTCAAGGCTACGGCGGTGAACCCGACATTTATCGATTTCTTTCCCATCTGGCCGTTGTCCAGCCGCAGGCATTGCCGTCCGTGGTCGAAAGACTCCAGCCATCCGACGACTACAACATCATTCTCACCACCCGCGCGCGCGGCGGCATTCCCACGGCGCTGTGGGCCTGCTCGTATTTTGTTTTTTTAGGTCCAAAGTAGTCGTGGGTTTTTCCCTTGGACCGCCCAATCTGGGCCTACGCGATGTTCCACCCTCGGAATACATGATTCTTTCTCTTTTCATTGGCGCCGTTTCGTCATATACTCGCGCCCGCGTTGCTTCTGGGTGAATTTTCCAGGGGGTGATTCAATGCATGTTTACGATTTGATTAACACACAGGATACGTATCGGGCGGATGCCAATCAGATGGTGCTCGACGTAGCGCAGGCGATGGTCGACCGCAACATCGGCGCGGTACCCGTGCTCAGCGACGGCCTGCTAATTGGCATTTTTTCCGAGCGCGACCTGATGAAACGCGTCGTGGTCGAAGGACGCGATCCTGGCACTACCAAGGTTGAGACGGTCATGACCGACAACCCGCTCACAGTGAGCCCAGACGAAAGCCTGGAGACTTGCATGGTCCTCATGCGGCGCCACGGCTTCCGCCACCTGCCGGTGTGTGAAGGAAAGCAACTCCGGGGTATCGTCTCCCTGCGAGACATCCTGCTTCACGATCTGAACGAAAAAGATCACGAAGTGCGGATGATGCGAGCCTACATTCAGGCGTCTCCGGAACTGTAAGTAAGATAGGGGCAACGCTTCGTGTCGAACCTGCTACTGGCTTCGCCACAAGAGGACAAGCTTATCTTCCGGCACCGTATAGAAACTACCACAATTCAAAAGCCCAGAAAAACATAGAAGAGATTTGAGCCGTCTACTGCATCAAGCATCGTCGTTCCTAAACGCGGGAGGCGGCACGGATTCTTTAGTCTTTGTTAAGCTTTTGATTTCGCAAAGGGACCGACCTCCGATAGTAACCACCTGGGAGTGCGAGATTCCTGGGTTCCATTGTGGGATCGGGAATCTATCTTTCTGTGCAGGAATAGGTTAGAACCAGGTGCCGGGGTAACTGTTACCTTTGGTTACTTTCGTCCATTGACCCTTTCGCCAGAACTGGTAAGGTCATGTAGCAAGGAAGTGGGCGAAAGGCGCCCACGGCAGCTGCGGTAATGAGCTAAACCCCATGAATTCGCCCCATATCCAGCTCGCATTATGGATCGCCCACCCGGTTCTGGAGTTATCCCTGGCTGCGATCATGTTTTGGCGTGGGCTGCATCGCAAGTTTCCAGTGTTTTTTGCCTACATCGTTTTTCAGGTTGTGAATTTTCTGGTCTTATTCCCGATCTACAAGCTAAGCTCCACTGCGTCCGGAACTCAGGATCAGCTTTTGTATTTCTACGCCTACTGGATCAGCGCCGCGATTAGCCTGGCGATCGGATTCAAGGTCATTCATGAAATCTTTCTCGATGTGCTTCGTCCTTATCCCAACCTGAAGGATCTGGGAACTCTGCTATTCAAATGGGCGGCGCTGGTCATGTTCCTCGTCGCGATGGTAGTGGCCGCGGCAAGTCAATCGGGAGACGAGTCGCATTTAGGCCAGGCAGTGATCATGGTGCAACGGTGCGTGCGGGTGATTCAATGCGGCCTGATCTTGTTTCTTGTGTTCTTTTCCCGGCATCTGGGAGTCTCCCGGAAACAGTTCAGCTTCGGAATCGCTTTGGGATTTGGCAGTTTTGCGAGCATCGAATTGGTTGGTTTGGCACTGGTCTCCGGCGGGCAAATTCATCCCCCCACGGTAAACCTGATCTATACCGCGGCATACAGTCTCTCTATTCTGACCTGGATAGGATATTCGTTGTTGAAGACGAGTTCTCGAGAAGAATCTGCCAAACTACTGATGTCGCAGCGCTGGGATTACGGTCTCAGCGAGGTGCGGCATCCGGCTACTGACGATTCCCTGATTCCGATGTTCGAAAGCATGGTGGACAGAGCTTTCTCGCGCACTCCAGGAGAGCCGGAGCATGCAGAACCGGAGAACACGCGCATAGTCCATAAGATGTCTGTCACCAGCAAAGCTACATCTTCCTTTTCTGCCCGCACTCTCGGCAAAAACGTGGTGCGCTAACCCGCGTTGTCTCAATTCCGGACAACATTTCCCGGATCGGCCACAATCAGCAGACTTGACTATTCTTAACCTCGCGCCTTTATCTCCTTGAAAACTTGGACAAAAACAGGTCCGTGAGCGGTTCGAGGTACTAAGTATTTCGGTTAAACCGTTAAAGTTAAAGAATTTTCCCCTAGGGTACTTGACACGACCCTGTATAATCCCTGCCAAGTTAGGGTCGCCGCTCCCAGGGGACCCGCTAGGAGAACAACTCATGAAACGTGCGGTCAGGATGTTATTCCTGATGGTAGGTATGTTATGCGCGTACACAGCGCTTGCCGCTCCGGCAGTTCCAGCGCCGGAAGACGGTGCACCGATCCCGTCCTGTACGGGACACTGCGGCTAAGACGTCTGGGGCAGGTACAAACTGCCTCTACGCAGATTTAGAATTCCAGGCTGGCGATTGTAAAAACAATCGTCAGCCTCTTTTTTGGTCTGCCGGAAGGACTCGACTGGATTACCGGTCGGTTGACGAGAGTTCGCGCAAGCTTCGCGTCAATTCGTCGGGATCGAAGATCGGGGGCTTACAGGTGAATCCAGAACAAACGACTGCGACGGTTTTTTCTCCCTGTATCGCCGGTAGTTGAGGAATGGTCTCGGCCAACGCTGGTGGAAGATTCTGCGAAACCGCCCTGTTGGCGGCCAGCTTAAGGACGGCCTTACCCGTGGAATAGGGAGCTACCGCAACGTTGTAGAGACGGTCAGCCAGTTCATCGCTTCCAACAATCACGATCTGCGTATGGGGATTCGACAGGCGTACCGCGGCAATCCCATAGGTGGCGGCAAACAATCCGTACTGTCCGGCTAGACCGGCAATCAACTCGATGGTCTGCTCCGCCTTCTCGCGTAGCCCCGCGTCATTGGTGTAGGCGTGGAGCCGAAGCAGGGCGATTGCGGCGACCGAATTCCCTGCGGGAGTGGGTGAGTCCTGAAATGGCTTGCGCCGCGTTCCCAACACACCGAGAACTTTCTCATCGGCCGAGATCTTTCCGGTATCGAAGAAGCCTCCGGAAATCGGGTCGAAGAACTGCTCGACCATCGCATTCGCGATACGCCCGGCGAAATTGAAGTAGCTGATATCCGCGGTCGCTTCGTAAGCGTCGAGGCAGGCAACCGTCGTGAATGCGTAATCGTCCAGCACGCCCGGAATTTGGCGGAGTTCCGCCTTGGCATCGGAATACGCGAGCACATGCAGCAACCGGCCCTCTTGCCATCCCTCGGCGAGGATGCGATCCAGCGAGCGCAGGGCAAAGTGTCCGGCAGTTTCCAGCCTGAGTACCTTGGCCGCTTCCAGATACGCTGAAGCGCAGAGCGCATTCCAGCCCGCGTAAACGGTCTTATCTACGTAAGGAGTTGGACGTTTCAGGCGAGCGGCATACATCTTTTCCTTCGCTGAATGCAGGAGCCGCACGATCTGTTCCTGCGGCAGACTCAGGCGTTTGCCGATTTCTTCCACCGAGGCTCGCTGGTACAACACGTTCTTGGCGGGATTGTGGTGCATCTCGCCAATTTCATTTATGTCGTAGTGCAGACACGCCACGCGCGCTTCTTCCTCGGAAAGAACGGACTGGGCTTCCTGCAAAGTCCAGGTGAAGTAGTCGCCGTCGTCGTCCATGGAGTAATCGGCGTCCTGAGAAGCGTAGAAGCCGCCATGCTCGCGGTCGCTGAGCCATTCATCCATCCAGCGAATGATGTCGCGGGCCACAACTGCGAAGAATTCGGAGCCTGTGACTTGATAGGCGTGAACATAATTCTTCAATAGTTCGGAGTTGTCGTAGCACATTTTCTCGAAGTGGGGCACGATCCAGCGTTCGTCGACGGAGTAACGGTGAAATCCGCCCGCCAGTTGGTCGTAGACGCCACCGAGAGCCATCTTCTCGAGCGTGGTGACAAACACGCCGCGCAGTTTCTCGTCGCCGGTGCGCACATATTGATCGATCAGCAGATCGAGCGCGGCGGAATGCGGGAACTTGGGAGCGCTGCCGAAGCTGCCGTTTTGCGGATCGAACATCTTCAGCGCGGATTCGACAATGGCGTGAATAACACTCGGCGAAAATTCGGCGCTTTTCCCAGCAAAAGACTCCGCGTGCGAGATTGCGCCTTCGACCAGTTTTGCTTGTTCGACCACGTCGTCGTTCTTTTCGCGATAAGCACTTGAGATCGAGAGCAGCACACGCTTGAAACTAGGACGCCCGTAATGATCATCGGGCGGAAAATAAGTTCCACCGTAAAATGGTTTGCCATCCGGCGTGAGAAACGCGGTCAGCGGCCAGCCGCCTTGTCCGCTGATTGAACTGACGGCGACCTGATAACGGCTGTCGATGTCGGGACGCTCGTCACGGTCTACCTTCACCGCGATGAAATGCTGGTTGACGATCTCCGCGATCTCGGGATTGTCGTAGGATTCGCGATCCATCACGTGGCACCAGTGGCACCAGACCGCACCGATGTCGAGCAGGATGGGTTTGTTTTCGCGTTGCGCGATGGCAAAGGCTTCCTCGCCCCATTCATGCCACTGGATGGGCTGGTGCATGGCGGAACGCAGGTAGGCGGAAGACGCCTTGGAGAGGGAGTTGAGCGTCTGGGTGGTCATGATTTAAGTGTAACTTGTTTTGGGAAGTGGAAGGTTTCGGCGATTTTCTCATCAAGAAGAAAGGCTACGGCAAAGGCTGCGGGCTCGTGAGCGGATTGATCACTCGGATCGCGCCGTACCTTTGCCCGGCCGCTAGATCCTCCGAGTAAAGAACGGCGGCGTCGGCACTTTCGGCGGCTTGCAGAACAAGCGCATCCCAAAAAGAAGTTTTGTAGCGTACCTCAATTTCCAGCGCCTGAAGGACCGATGCCGGAGTGTTGACCACGATTTCCCAGGTCAGGTAGTCCTGGATAAGCCGGCGGACTTCTTCCACCGGGAGCGGACCGGCAATCTTGCGACGAAGATTGACGCAAAGTTCCTGCAACACTTGCGTGCTCAACACGCCTTGCCCAGAGGTCCATAGGCGCTCGACTAGATCGCGGGCACGCTCGTACTTCAAACCAGCAGAGCGATCGTGAGCGTAAATCAAGATGTTGGTATCGACGAAATATTTATCGGGCATGGCTCATCGTTCATGAAGTTCGTCACGGGAGCGGGGAGGCGTCCACTGCAAATCAAAACCTTCGCGCAGGCGGGCCAGAGCTCGCTTGCGGGCGCGCTCATAAGTCTTGCGCTCGCGCACGATTTGCTCGAGACGAGCCGCGAGCAAGGCGCTAATCGACGTACCTTCTTCGGCCGCCAGCACGCGAACCTCGCGCAGGAGAGCAGTATCTAGCTTGAGCGTTATGTTAGTTTTCATTTAGCACGCAATTATGTGCAGCACCATTCTACGTGCTACGAGGTTGCGCGTCAACCGAGCAGTTTCTTCGCGATCTCACAATACAAATCCACCGCATCGCTTAACTGGTTTTTCTCGATGTATTCGCCTTCGGTGTGGGCAACGTGAATCGATCCCGGGCCGATCAGCAGCGGCTGACCCCAGTTGGTGAGCGCTGGGATGTCTGTGGTGAAGGCGGCGACCATGGTGGGCAAGCCATCTAAGGCGCGCAGGCGAAGAAACGGGATCTCTAGCAAGAATTCGACCTTGGCCAGGCCCGCGACCGTGCGCTCAATTTCTCTCCTTAGTTCGTCCGTCGGGCCGATGAGGCGATAAAGCAACTGCGCTCGTGCTTTATCGGGAATTACGTTCGGGGCGCGGCCACCTTCGATGACGCCAATGTTTAAAGTGCATGGCCCTATTCCTTCCGCAGAAGGCAGGTTCATAGCTCGCAGCCGGTTCAACGCTTCCAGGAGTTTGTCGATCGCCGATTCGCCCAGTTCCGGATAGGCAGAGTGGGCCATCCTTCCTTCGGCAATCACATTTACACGTAACGTTCCCTTAGACGCCGTCGCCATTCGGTTGTCGGTAGGCTCGCCGTTCACCAGAAACTTGCATCCCGGAGACTGGCGATTAGCCACCTGCGCGCCCAGGCTGTTCCGTTCCTCTCCGACGAGGAAAAGAAGTCCGACATAAACGTTCTCCGCGCGCAATCGTTCGGCCGCCGCGACCTGAGCGGCGATAATTCCTTTGGCATCGCACGATCCCCGGCCGTAGATCCGAGTGGCATCTTCGGAGGAAGGAATAAAAGGCGGAACCGTGTCCATGTGGGTCGAGAAAACGATGTCAGGTTTGGGCTGCTGAGGCGACGTTGCGTACACGTTGTAGCGAGTGCCTTCTACGGGGAGCTTATTCGCATGGTATCCCACGCGGCTGAGTTCATCGTGAAGAACATCGCCGACATGGGCTTCGTTGCCGGTGATCGATTCAATGTCTACAAGTTGACGGGTCAGAGCGACGGCATCCATGGCAAAGAGAATAACGCACGTGACGGCGCACAGTCTTTTCGCAGGCAAGATTCAGCTACAACCAAGACGTAGCGAGCTACGTCTCCACCGTTGCGCCGTAGTAACGTTGCTCCCTAACGTCTGGGCGCGAAGCAGAACACCTTTCGGCTGCTATTCTGTGGCATGAAAATGACCGCACAGCACAGTTCGATCCGCTCTCTATTCCTTGATGGCCCTGTTGGCCGGCTGGAAGCCTTGCTCAATATGGGCGCCGAACATGCCACTCATGCTGCGCTGGTTTGCCATCCGCATCCGCTTTACGGAGGGACGCTACACAACAAAGTCATTTTTCACACCATGAAAGCATTGAACAGCTTTGGCTATCCGGTGCTGCGGTTCAATTTTCGGGGCGCGGGGCTGAGCCAGGGCGAGCACGACCACGGCGATGGGGAAGCGGAGGACGTTCGCACCGCACTGGACTGGCTGGACCGAGAATTTCATCTGCCCTTAATCTTCTCCGGATTCTCTTTTGGAGCTGCCGTGGGATTGCGCGTGGGATGTCCGGACGTGCGCGTGAGAGCGGTGATCGGGCTTGGTTTGCCGGTGAGCGCAATCGACGATCGGGTTTATGATTTTAAGTTTCTGGCTAGTTGCGTAAAGCCCAAGTTATTCGTAAGCGGCGACCGCGATCAGTTTGGGCCGCGGGTGAAACTCGAAGTGATCGTCCGATCGCTTCCCGACCCAAAGCAGTTAGTTATCGTCGAAGGTGCGGATCACTTCTTTGAAGGCCGGCTACGGGAATTGCGGGATACGATTGAAGCTTGGATAAAAGAGAGCATTCCTCAGTGATCACGCGAGCGAAACGTCAGCTTCTATAATCCTCGCATGTCTTCAACCGCGGCCAATCGCGAACGACTCGCTATCGAGATGCGAGTAACGGCGCGGCATCTTTTCGAACACGCCCTCGGTGAATCCAGCATTGATCGGGCTTTCGAGCGGCAAGTCACTTGCGAGCGCGGCGTGTTGCGTATCTGCGAAGACCTTTACGACCTTCATTCTTACAGCCGCGTATTCGTGGTCTCTATCGGCAAGGCTGCACACACCATGGTCAACGCGCTGGAAATTCAGGCCGGAGATAATTTCGAGGGCATCGTCGCCAGTTCCGTGCGGCCGAATTCGCAGGCGCGCGGATTCCGATATTTTCATGGCGGACATCCCACGCCGAATGAAGAATCGATTCGCGCCGCCGAGGCAATGTTGAAGTCCTTGAGCGCGCAGAATGCGTCGTCGCTGGTGATCTTCATGCTGAGCGGCGGCGGCTCTTCGATCGTGGAGAAACCGATCGATGACGAAATTGCTCTAGCGGATCTGATCGCAACCAACCGCGTGCTCGTGCACTCCGGCGCACCCATTGCCGAAATCAACGCCGTTCGAAAACATCTATCGGCGATCAAGGGAGGTAGATTGGCGCAGGCAGCGTTGCCGACCCAGCAGGTTTCAATTCTGGTTTCTGATGTCCCCGACAATACGCCCGATGCTTTGGCGTCCGGTCCAACCATGCCTGACTCCACCACTGTCAAAGACTGTTACGCCATTGCCGCGAAGCACCGACTGCTTGAACAGTTTCCGGCTTCCGCGTGCGAGTTGTTTCAGCGCCATGCGCTGGAGGAGACTCCTAAATCGGATGACCCCGCGTTCCATCGCAGCCGCTGGTGGACGGTATTGTCGAATTCAACCTTGCTCGAGGCCTGCAAGAAAGAAGCCGAGCGCCATGGGTTCGCCGTGGAAGTGGACAACACTTGCGACGACTGGGACTACGCGCGTGCGCGTGACTATTTGCTAGAACGATTGCGACAATTGCGAAAGAAATCAGAGCGAGTGTGTCTCATCTCAGGCGGTGAAGTCACGGTGAAAGTAACGAATGGCGGTGTAGGCGGCCGCAACCAGCAGTTTGCGCTGGCCTGCGCACAAGGGATCGCCGGCGAGAACATCGCCGTGCTCAGCGCGGGCACGGATGGAATCGACGGTAACAGTCCCGCTGCAGGCGCGCTCGTCGACGGCACCACTGTCGAACGTGCAAAGTCTCGCGGGTTGGAGCCAGCCGCCAGCCTTCGAAGCTTTAACGCCTTTCCATTTTTCGAAACGCTAGGCGACACGATTATGACCGGACCGACCGGCAACAACCTGCGAGACCTGAGAATCCTGCTGGCGTACTAAGCCGACTTCGGCATCTTTCCGAATGCCTTCTCTTGCTCCTGTTGCATTTCCTCGGGAGACATATCGCGGGTATGGGTGGCGAGCGACCATTTGTGTCCGAAGGGATCCATCAGTGTCCCGTAACGATCACCCCAGAACATGTCCATCAAGGGCATTTTCACAGAAGCGCCGGCCGAAACCGCTCGATCAAACGCAGCATCCACATTGTCGAGGTAAATGTGGAGCATGACGCCTGAACCCGCAGCGGCAGACGGCGCGAGCGAGCCACCCATTTCCGGGAATTCATCGTTCATCATGATGATCGAATCTCCAATCTTGAACGCGGCGTGCATCACTTTGCCACCAGGGCCGGGCATGACGTGAAGAATCTCGGCGCCGAAAGCGTTCTTGTAAAACTCGAGCGCGCGCTGAGCATCGCGAACGGTTATATGCGGCGTGACGGTATGGAATCCATCAGGTATGGGCTTTACTTTGTCGGTCATGGAATATCCTCCGGAGAAAGAGTCTAGACGAACCCATGTTAAGAATTGTTAAAAAGAAGGGAAAAGTTTCTCGTTCGGAGGGGCAGGCCCATTATTTGGCCTTCGGAATCTCGTCAAGAGCGCTGTAGATATTCAGCCCAAGGCTTCGGCCGACGCGCACCATCTCATCGGCTCCGGCCGAGGCGCCTCCGACTCGAAGCACGCCATCGCACTTTTCCAGAAGCCGCGTCGCGATCGGATGAAATATTTCGTTGAAGGCTTGGTCGCCGATCTGCTTAGACCCGGCCAGCTCAACCAGCGGGAGCGCAAGCCACTCGCCAAGAATAGGAATATGCCCAGCGCGGAAAATAGGCAGCGCATAAGACTCCATCTCTTGAACGTTTCTCTTGATCAAGGACGGATCGTCATTCGTGCCCGAGCGATAGGGACCGGCAATCAAAATCATCATTGGGTTTCGACATCAAACATTTCTGTAACTGGGAATTGCTAGTGTAATCGTGCCGGTTACAGCCCCGTATACTCGGGGATGTAGTCCTTAAACAGACCTTTGCCTTCATACATGATTCTTACCGGGACGCGGTCCGCGTTCTTGCTGGTTCGGACCCACTCCCAGGCAGCGTTGATTTCGGCGCCCGTGAAATAGCGGGTCTCGGCCTGAAGAACGGCGGTTCCAGCCAGGACAATCGCGACCACTTCTTCCCATTTGTCGGCGCCGACGACCGCCATTCGCGCAATATGCTCGGTATATTTTTGCAGAAAGCGCATTTCATCCCAACGTGCCCTCCAATCCGCCCCCTCCATTTGCGAAAGATCCGCCAGAATCCCGATCGGCCGCTCTTTTCGTCCGGCGATGACGAATTCAATTTGCGGCTCAAATGCTTTGACTTCGTCACTGGTGAGCCTGCCCACAACTTTGAATCCGATTGCCGCTCCAAAGCTCTCTTTTAGTCTTTCAATCATGGCTGGGTATCTCCCTTTTGTCGTAAAGTTTACCCTAGATTTGTCCGCGGAGATTGTGCCGGGAAAAGAGGATTGCTTGCGGAACGGCGATTTTTCGCCAATCGACCTCTTAGACTCGGCGAGCCTTTCGAGGCTTTCGTGCTTGAACGGAACCTTCGGTACATTTGGTCCGTCAATCGAATTCGAAGAAAAACGGAGAGTATATGGCGATTCGCGTTCATTTTGCATCCTTGCTGCTTCTCGCGACGGTCCCGTTATCTGCTCAGACCAACCCTACGCCTGCACCGAGCGGCAATAAGCCCCACGCACTGACTACTGGTTCGAACCCCGTACCGAAGCAACCGACGCCCACAGTCTTTCAGGCCGATGAAGGTGACCGTTGGATGCTGCTTGGGGACAAGCCCCTTATCTTCAAGGTTGATCCAGTCAGCACAGGGTCGGACGCACTGCTGGTCGGGACGGAAGAGATGCCCCCGGGAAACAAAATTCCAACCCACCAACATCTCTACGAAGACGAAGTCATCTTCGTCCACAAAGGTGTGGTGCGGGTCACATTGGCCGGTCGTGAATACGACGCAGGAACGGGAGCGACAGTTTTCATTCCGCATGGAAACTGGATTGGTGTGGCGAACGTTTCCAGCGAGCCTGCCATGATTCTGTTTTTCTTTAACAAGCCCGCATTTGAGCAATGTCTACGAGCCATGTCCTCAAGACCGGGCGAGGCGTTCACCATGCCAGCGCCAGAGAAAATGGCGGCTGTCCGAACGGAGTGTCATGAAGTGATGAAGCAATAGCGTCCGACCGGTTTCTCTTGTCATAGCAGACCGCCGCCACGAAGGGGGCATGTCAGCCACGAGATGGCAGTCCTTAGAAGAACCGCGTCACGCCTTCTTCCATCACCAGCACCCGATCCTCAATGCCCGCCGCCTTGGCTTCCTGCTCGAGCAACTGCAAAGGTTCGTCCATCGGCTCGTGGGAGAGTTTGAAAGTTCCATAGTGCATCGGCACCATCCAGCGCGCTTTCAAATCAAGGAAAGCTCGCGTGGCGTCGGCGGGATTGGTGTGAACGTTGCGGAATGACGGCGGATTGTAGGCTCCGATCGGTAACAGTGCCAACTCGGGCGCGAGCCGCTGTCCGATCTCGCGGAAGCCGGAAAAATAAGCCGTATCGCCGGCGTGATAGACAGAATGCTTGCTGTCGCGCAACACATAGCCACCGTAGCCGCGATGAGAATCCTTAATGATGCGCGCGCCCCAATGCCGCGAAGGCACGTGCGTGACGGTGAGCCCGCGATGGCGATAGCTGTTCCACCAGTCGAGCTCGACAACATCGCCGAAGCCGAGGTCGGACACTAGATCCAGCACATGATGCGGCACCACAATCGTGGGCGGATCGGCGCCACGGTTCCGTGCCTGCTGAACAATAGCGCGCAACGACGGACGGTGCAGATGGTCAAAGTGCGCATGAGTAACCAGCACCAGATCGATGGCGGGAAGGTCGCGAAGCCGCACTCCTGGCTGCCGCAGCCGCTTCAGCACAAACAGCCACCGAGCAAAATTAGGGTCGATGATGACGTTCTGGCCACCGATCTGCATGAAAAAGCTGGCATGGCCGATGAAAGTTAATCCCAGCTCTCCATTGCTGACCAATTTAGGTTTGTAAGCTTGGCCAGTTCGAGGAGTCACCGCCGAATGCCGCAC
>Ga0228598_1000038_pt1 | contig 18319 bp, 18 predicted proteins | sample CZU4metagenome_FD_182726 | JGI IMG/M metagenome (GOLD analysis project Ga0228598, IMG submission 182726) | Spruce rhizosphere microbial communities from Bohemian Forest, Czech Republic - CZU4 | ecosystem: Host-associated > Plants > Roots > Rhizosphere | place: Czech Republic: South Bohemian... | reverse complement strand
CCCTTAAACTGGCGGGTGAAACTGAACTCGCCCAGCTTGTGGCCCACCAAATTCTCGGTGATGTAAACCGGAATAAACTTCTTGCCGTTGTGTACGGCGATAGTGTGGCCCACCATTTCCGGGACGATGGTTGAACGCCGCGACCAGGTGCGCAGCACCTTCTTCTCGTTGCGCGAATTCATGCCTTCCACGCGGGTTTGCAGGAAGCCATCGACGAACGGTCCTTTTTTTGTTGAACGTGCCATAAAGTCAGTCCTATTTCTTACCGCGCCGGTTAACGATAAATGCGTCCGTACGCTTGTTGTTTCGCGTCTTGTATCCGCGAGTCGGTTGGCCCCACGGGGTCACTGGATGCCTGCCGCCGGAAGTCTTACCTTCACCGCCACCGTGCGGGTGATCCACTGGATTCATCGAAACGCCGCGATTGTGCGGCCGCTTGCCCAGCCATCGTGAACGTCCAGCTTTTCCGATCGTAACGTTTTCATGATCAAGATTGCCGACCTGGCCAATCGTCGCCATGCAGCCCTGCGCAACTTTGCGAATCTCGCCGGAAGGCAGTTTGACCAACGCGTACTCGCCTTCTTTGGCAACCAACTGGGCCGCACCGCCCGCCGAACGCACCATCTGCGCGCCTTTGCCCGGCTTCAACTCCACATTGTGGATCGTCGTGCCTGGAGGAATGTTGTGCAACGGCAGCGCGTTGCCCACGAGAATATCAGCGTCCGGACCGCTCAGCACTTTTTGCCCAACCTTTAATCCGTCGGGCTGCAGGATGTAACGCTTCTCGCCATCGGCATAGCTCAGCAGAGCAATTCGCGCCGAGCGATTGGGATCGTATTCGATGGTCGCAACCGTCGCGGGAATGCCGATCTTGTCGCGCTTGAAATCAATGATGCGCAGCTTACGCTTGTGGCCGCCACCGATAAACCGCATGGTGGTCTGACCCGAATTACGCCGTCCGCCAGTCCGCGGCTTCGGTTCGAGCAACGGCTTATGCGGCTGCGTGCTCGTAATGTCGTCGTTAACCAGCGTGGTGCGATAACGCAACGTCTGGGTTGTCGGTCTGTAAGTCTTGATTGGCATAAATCAGCTCTTAGCTTCCCGCATTTAACTAGAGGTTCTGTGCGTACTCCGGCATTTTTTCGCCCGCCTTCAGACGTACAAACGCCTTCTTCCAATCCGGACGGTAGCCGGCAAACTTTCCCCGCCGACGTTCTTTACCCGGGTAAAGCGCGGTGCGAACCGAATGCACCTTCACTTTGAAAATTCCCTGCACGGCTTCCTTAATTTCCGTCTTGGTCGCCGCCGTCGCCACCTGAAAAACCAGGGTGTTCTGGTTCTCCTTGATGGCGAGACCTTTCTCGGTAATGACCGGACGCCGAAGAATCTGGTATGCGGATTTCATAATGATTAGGCCCTAGGCCACCTCCGCCGCTTTTTCATGCCGGGTGCGGCGACGTGGAGAACGTGAAGCTTTTTTCGGAGCCGCTCCCTCGCCTTCCGCCGGCTTGTGCTGCCGCTTCGAAATCGAACTCTTCAGCGAAATCTGCAGCTTCTCGATCGCGGGCTGCGAAAAGATCGCCCGGTCGTAGCGCAGCAGATGATAAGGATGAACCTCGTTGCCGCTCACCAGTTCAACGCCATGAAGATTTCGTGAACTTAAAGCCAGATTGCGGTTCTCATGCTTGGGAACCTCAACCAGCAACGCCGTGCCATCGACTTTGAGCGCATCGAGCGCTTCGCGGAACTGCTTCGACTTTGGTTCTTTCACATCGAATGCGTTCACGATGATCAACTTGCCGTCCGCGAATTTCGAAGCTAACGCCGAACGCAACGCTCCCAATAACTTCTTGCGCGGAAACGCGTAATCGTGAGAGTGAGGCTGCGGACCGTGCACCGTGCCGCCGTGCCGCCACAGAGGCGAACGGATCGAACCCACCCGAGCCCGCCCCGTGCCCTTTTGCTTCCAAAGTTTCTTGCCGGCTCCGGAGACCAGTTTCTTGTTCTTGGTCGCGTGAGTTCCGGCCCTTTGAGCGGCGCGATAATGTTTTACCGCCTCCCACAACAGGTCCTCGTTCACCGCGCCAAAAACCTCGTCAGCCAGCTCCAGGCTGCCGACTTTGGCTCCACTCAGATTGTGAATGTCAATGCTTGCCATATCTATCCTGATAACGTTCTGTCCTGATTCCGTTAAGCCTTCTTGGCCGCGCGCTTGGCCGCTTTCAACGGGTCGACTGTCGCCGATCCAGCAAAGCCACGCCGCTCTCTGGGTGGTTTCTTGGCCTTCGTAATGATTAGGTATCCACCCCTGGGGCCAGGTACGCTGCCTTCGACCACCAGCAGATTGTCTTCTTTATCCATGCCCAACACGCGCAAGTTGCGGACAGTCACGCGATCAACGCCCATGTGTCCGGACATGCGCATACCTTTAAACACTCGCGACGGAAACGCCGATGAACCAATCGATCCCGTAATCTGAAACATTGAACCATGCGACTTGGGACCGCCGGCAAAATGATGCCGCCGGACTACACCGGAAAAACCACGTCCCTTGCTGATGCCGACGACATCCACGAACTTCTCGCCGTCGAAAATGTCGACCAGCACGCGATCTCCTGCTTTCACGAGTCCGTCACCGTTGGCTTCTACTTTCTCTTCAACTTCGATGGGAACCTCGCGCATGAACTTGACCGGCGGCAGATTGTTCTTGCCCAAGTGCCCGCGAGCCGGCTTGGTCAGCCGCGACTCTTTCACGAACTCCACAAGGCCGATTTGCGCGGCAACGTAGCCGTCCTTCGTCTGCGTTTTGTGCTGCGTAATCACGCAGGGCCCGGCCTGCAGCACGGTAGCGGGATGAACGTCGCCCTTGTCGTCGAAGAGTTGCGTCATGCCGACCTTCTTGCCTAAGATTCCAGTTACCTTTGCCATTTCTTTTGTTCTCCGCCCAGCTTGGCGCAGTGGCTATTGGCTGGGGACTGTCGCTCAAAGCGAAAGCCGAGAGCTATTTATGTTCCTTACCAAACGCCTTGATCTCGACGTCCACACCTGCAGGCAAATCGAGCTTCATTAGCGCGTCCACGGTTTGCGGCGTCGGATCCAGAATATCCAGCAGCCGCTTGTGGGTGCGGATCTCGAACTGCTCGCGCGACTTCTTGTCCACGTGCGGGGAACGCAACACGCAGTATTTGTTCTTGATCGTGGGCAATGGAATCGGGCCCGCGATTTGCGCCCCGGTGCGCTTGGCAGTTTCGACAATCTCACCCGTGGACTGATCCAGGATGCGATAGTCGTAAGCCTTCAGCCGAATGCGGATTTTTTCGTTTCCTATCACTATTGACTCTCACTAACCCCTCCCGGCTGTCCGGGAAGAAAGAACTGGCGGCAAGCTGCAGGCCGCGATTTTTTCCTGTACGAACTTATGTCACAATCTCGCTGATCGTGCCTGCGCCTACTGTGTGTCCGCCTTCGCGAATGGCGAAGCGCAAACCCTTCTCCATCGCCACCGGCGTGATCAACTCGATCACCAGACTGACATTGTCACCCGGCATTACCATCTCGGTTGCTTCCGGCAACTCCGCTACGCCTGTCACGTCTGTCGTTCTGAGATAAAACTGCGGACGATATCCTTTGAAGAATGGCGTGTGCCGTCCACCTTCCTCTTTGGTCAGAATATAAACTTCCGCCTTGAACTTGGTGTGCGGAGTAATCGATCCGCCTTTCGCCAGCACCATGCCGCGCTCGACATCGTCCTTGCCAATGCCGCGCAAGAGCAACCCCGCGTTGTCTCCCGCCAGGCCTTCGTCCAATTGCTTCTTGAACATTTCGACGCCGGTCACGACCGTCTTACGCGTGTCGCGGAAGCCTACAATTTCTACTTCCTCGCCCACCTTCACCTTGCCGCGCTCGATTCTTCCCGTCACCACCGTGCCTCGACCGGAAATCGAAAAGATATCCTCAATCGGCATCAGGAACGGCTTGTCCAGTTCGCGCGCCGGCTGCGGAATGCTCTTGTCCACCGCGTCCATCAACGCGTCCACTTGCGCTTCCCACTTGGCTTCCCCGTTCAGCGCACCCAACGCCGACAGCCGGATCACCGGCACATCGTCGCCAGGAAATTTGTAAGTCTTCAGCAACTCGCGCACTTCGAGTTCGACCAGATCCAGCAACTCGGGATCATCCACCGCATCGCACTTATTCAGCGCCACGACGATGTAAGGCACGCCTACTTGACGAGCCAAGAGCACGTGCTCGCGCGTCTGCGGCATCGGACCATCCGTCGCCGCAACCACCAGAATCGCGCCATCCATCTGCGCCGCGCCCGTGATCATGTTCTTGATGTAGTCCGCGTGGCCCGGGCAATCCACGTGCGCGTAGTGCCGGTTCGCCGTCTCATACTCGACGTGCGCCGTCGCAATCGTGATGCCGCGCGCCTTTTCTTCCGGCGCGTTATCGATCGAGTCAAACGACCGGAACACGATCTTCGGGTTGTGCTTCTGCAATACCTTGGTGATGGCCGCCGTCAGCGTGGTCTTGCCATGATCGATGTGACCAATCGTCCCCACGTTGCAGTGCGGCTTATTCCGATCAAATTTCTCTTTCGCCATTGCCTAGCTCCCCAAAAACTTTTCTCGCACGACGCGGCAACCTTGCCCGCATCTACTACCTCTTGGGCCCCTGTGAGCGCCCAATAATCTCTTCCGACACCGAGCGCGGCACCTCTTCGTAGCGCGCGAAGTGCATCGAGTACTCGGCGCGCCCTTGAGTGCTCGATCGCATATGGGTCGCATAGCCAAACATCTCCGCCAACGGCACGATAGCCTTGATCACCTGCGAACCGGCGCGATGCTCCATGCCCTCGATACGTCCGCGACGCGAACTCAGGTCGCCCATAATCACGCCTGCATAATCTTCCGGCGTCACTACTTCGACTGCCATCACTGGCTCAAGCAACACCGGAGAGGCTTTGCGCGCGGCTTCCTTAAAGGCCATCGAGCCAGCGATCTTGAATGCCATTTCGTTCGAATCGACGTCGTGGTAGCTGCCGTCGTAAAGGATGGCCTTGACATCGACCATCTCGTAACCTGCCAGGATGCCGCCTTCCATGGCTTCCCGAATACCCTGATCAACCGGCTTAATGAATTCCTTGGGCACGGAACCGCCCGTGGTGTCATTAACAAATTCGTAGCCAGTACCCGGCACTTGGGGCTCGAGACGGATCTTGGCATGGCCATACTGACCCTTGCCGCCGGTTTGACGAATGTACTTACCTTCAGCTTCAGATTTCCTGCGGATGGTTTCTCGGTAGGCTACTTGCGGCTTACCAACGTTGGCTTCAACTTTATACTCGCGCATCATGCGATCAACGATGATCTCAAGATGCAGTTCACCCATGCCACTGATGATGGTCTGGCCGCTGTCAGGGTCGGTGTGAACTTTGAAGGTTGGATCCTCCTGGGCAAGTCGTCCCAGCGCCATTCCCATTTTTTCCTGGTCGGCCTTGGTCTTGGGCTCGACCGCAACGGAAATCACCGGAACCGCGAAGGTGATGTTTTCCAAAGCGATGGGATGCTTCTCTTCGCAGATCGTGTCGCCCGTGCTGACATTTTTCAAACCAACCGCCGCGCAAATATCGCCAGCCAGAATCTCGCTTATGTCTTCGCGCTTGTTGGCATGCATCTTTAAAAGCCGGCCAATGCGTTCGGTCCGTCCGCGGCCAGCGTTGAGCACCCCTTCACCCGACTTCAGTTGACCGGAATAAACTCGAATGAAAGTCAACTGCCCGACAAAAGGATCGGCCATGATCTTGAAAGCCAGCGCGGAAAAAGGCTCACTATCCGCGGGCTGACGCGTGATCGCTTCGCCGTTATCTGGGTTTGTTCCATGAACCTCGCCGGCATCCAGCGGCGAAGGCAGGTAGTCGACGACCGCATCCAGCAAGGGTTGCACCCCCTTGTTCTTGAAAGCGGTGCCGACCACAACTGGAAACAATTTCAGGCCGATGGTGGACTTGCGCAGAGAAGCGCGAAGTTCCGCGGGGGAAATGGCCTCACCTTCGAGGAACTTATGCAGGATTGCATCGTCGTTTTCGGCGACGGTTTCGACCAGAAGCGCATGAGCGGCTTCAGCTTTTTTCTGCAATTCGGCAGGGATTTCGCCAGTTATGTACTCGGCACCAATGGTGTCATCCTGCCAGATGATCGATTTCATTTCGATGAGGTCAACAACGCCTCTGAACTTGTCTTCCTGTCCGATGGGGATCTGTACGGCGACGGGCTTGGCATTGAGCCGTTTGCGGAGGGTATCGACGGCGTGCTCGAAATCGGCACCCATCTTGTCGATCTTATTAATGAAGCAAATGCGCGGCACGCCGTATTTATCGGCCTGGCGCCAGACTTTCTCCGATTGCGGCTGCACTCCATGCACTGCGTCAAACACGGCCACCGCGCCGTCCAGAACGCGCAGCGAACGTTCCACTTCAGCCGTGAAATCCACGTGTCCGGGTGTGTCGATAATGTTGATACGAATGTCGCGCCAGGTGCAGGTGGTGGCAGCAGATGTAATCGTTATGCCGCGCTCCTGCTCCTGCTCCATCCAATCCATGGTGGCAGTGCCTTCGTGGACCTCTCCGATACGGTGTGTCTTTCCCGTATAGAACAAGATGCGCTCGGTCGTAGTGGTCTTACCGGCATCAATGTGGGCCATAATGCCGATGTTCCTGCACCGTTCTAATGGAACCGTTCTGGACACAGCTTTCTTTCTCTCTTCTTTTCTCTCTTGCTCGTTGGCAACTGAACCCGTCAAATCCGTATCCCTTGTCCTTTTCGTCCTACCACCGGTAGTGCGCGAAGGCCTTATTGGCTTCGGCCATACGGTGAACATCTTCTTTCTTCTTTATGGCTGCGCCTTTGCCGTTGGCGGCATCGAGCAGTTCATTGCTTAACTTGTCGATCATGCCCTTCTCACCGCGTCCGCGGGAGTAGGCAATCAGCCAGCGAATCGCCAGCGAAGTGCGGCGGTCGGCATTGACCTCAACCGGCACCTGATAGTTCGCGCCGCCTACGCGGCGGGTCTTGACTTCAAGCAACGGCTTGGCATTTTCGACGGCCTTGGTGAACAGCTTCAGAGCTTCGTCGCCGCCGCCTTTTGCCTGCAGGCGCGTCAAAGCCTCATAGAAGATGCCTTCCGCCGTGCTCTTCTTGCCTTGCCACATCATCGAGTTGACGAACTTCGTCACCAGATCCGAACCGTAAACCGGATCGGCTTCGACTCTCCGCTTCGGGGTATGTCCTTTTCTTGGCATTCAGCTTTTGCTCCTGGCTCACTTCCTGAGCCGCGAGACGTAACCGAGCTACGTCTCTACAGAAAATATCTATGCTTTCGGGCGCTTGGCGCCATACTTCGACCGGCTTTGTTTGCGTCCCGCGACCCCTACCGCGTCCAACGTCCCGCGAACTACGTGGTAGCGCACACCTGGCAGATCTTTCACGCGGCCGCCGCGGATCAGCACAATCGAGTGCTCTTGCAGATTGTGACCGACGCCGGGGATGTAAGTCGTGACTTCGATCCCGTTGGTCAAACGCACGCGAGCAACCTTGCGCAGCGCCGAGTTCGGCTTCTTCGGCGTCTGCGTGTACACGCGTGTGCAGACACCGCGCTTCTGCGGACATCCCTGCAATGCCGGGCTCGCCGTCTTGTATCGCGGCCGCTTACGGCCGTCGCGGACTAATTGATTAAAGGTAGGCACTCTTTGCTGCTCCCTCGGCAACGTCGGCTCGCACGCCAATAGGGCGCGTCGACACACAGACGCCGCTTTGATTCTGCCCTGCTCAGGGTCTGGATGGCGATCGGCCAACCATGCTTCTCACCGCGCACCAATGCGATGAGAGATTTTCGGTTTCCCGTTCAGACTGATCAGCGACGACGGTGGCGCCAGGCCCGATGTTCGAAAACCCGGGAGGTGCTCCGTTTCGTCCGCTTTGCCCCGCATAGCCTTCCAAACGGGCGGAAGGTGCGCGCAGGGCATTTCAGCGAGGGCGTCTCCAGAACTGCTTCCGAAGACGTACATCTTTAGAGCTTAGCCGCTTTCTTTGGGTCCTTCACTGCACCGAAAACGCGCAGCGAATGATTCCACTGTCTACAGGCAAGCCAGATTGAACTCGCGGAACCTTTCAAATATAGCAACACTCTTCACACATCGTCAACCATCGTTTGCTGCATCCCATGGATGATGCTAAATACAATAGCAAGCGTGGTTGTGAATTGCGGCTGAGGCTATTCCGGATTTCGCCCGCGGGCTCGGACGCCTGCAAAGCGGCTTCGGGAGATCCCTCACTTTGTTTCGGGATTTCGCCTGCGGGCTCGGACGCCCGCAAAACGGCTCAACTTGCTCAAAAGATTCGCAGCCTCTACACTGGAAATCTTTCACAGCGAACACATTCCTAGAGGCTTTGCTCGCCTCGCGGGCGACCGCGAGGGCGGGGAGGATGAATGGGTAGGTCCGGTATTGCATTTGCGGTCTTTGGTGTTCTTCTGATTTTCCTGGTAGGCATTCTCCCCGGATGCAGCAGCGGAAGTGCCGTCCACACGGCAAGCTATGCTGTTCCTGCAAGTGTCACGCTTTCTCCCAGCCCGTACTTATCCTTGGAGATCGGTACCTACCAAGCGTTAACTGCGACCGCTTTGAGTGCCACCAACACGACAGTCACCCAGCCAATTTCCTTCCAATCGAGTAACACTGCGGTGCTCACCGTGGCCAACAACGGACTCGCATGCGCCGGCAGTTGGGATTCGCTGAGCAGTCCACAGATATGCACGCCAGGCGGAGTAGGCGTGGCCCAAGTAACCGCGTCCGCACAAGGCGTAAGCAGCCCGACGACGACAGTTTTCGTTCACCAGCATGTGGACAAAATCACGGCAAGTTTGCTGGTTCTCCCGAACCAACCGCCGCCCACGAATCCTTGTTTTTCGGTTGGTCAAACTTCGAACTATCAGGCGACCGCGTACAGCAACGGTGTTGATATTACTTCTACGGTCGGAGTCTTTACCTGGCAAACTCTCGTCGCCAATGTCGCGACGCTGACTATTGCCGATAGCCTTTTGCTTCCGGGACAAGTTGAGGTGACTGCTAAAACCCCGGGCCTGACTCCGCTCTTCGCCACCATCGGCAACGTTAATAGCGTGCCAATCTATTTCACGACTTGTCCGGTGCAGTCGATCACGCTCGCCGTTACGGCCGCGTCAAGCACTTCGAGAACGATCACGCCGACCATCTTCGATACGCTGGGGTTGCAGATCACCGGAATTCCGCTGACCTGGAGTTCGTCCAACTCCGGTTCCGTGAGCGTAAGCGCCGGGGTGGCAACTGGATCTTCGACTGGCGGCGGCGCCACCATCATCGGCTCTTGCACTCCGCCCACCTGCAATATAGGCTTCGCCCCTTCGTTGCCGATCTACCCAGAGAATGTCGTGAACGTTGTCGTGCCTGTATCGGGAGGGACAACTCCGAATTCCACCGTGTATGTGAGCAGCGACAGCTGTGGCATAACAGACGGGTGCATCAACATGATCGTGCCCGTTACTTCCCCCGCGAATACTGTGGGGAACTTCATCCCTTTGTCGACAACCCCCAATTCACTGGTTTTCAATGGCCTTGGGACTACCGCTTATCTGGGAACTAATTCTTCGTTGCTGGGCAGCGTGGGCCTCTCGGTGCTCGATGCGTCCTCGAATACGGCAGAACAGTTCGCAGGACTGGCAGGCAAAGTACTGGCGGTTGCTCCTGACGGAAGCAAAGTCATCATTTCCGATACGTCGCCCGCCGATGGACCCAACCACGTGTTTGTGTTTGACACGGCCAGCAATACCTCTCCCACATTTCAAATCACAGAAGCAACGGCGGCCGCATTCTCTCCGGACAGTCTGAAGGCGTACATCGTGGCGGGCAGTTCCTTGTATGTGTATTCGAAGCTCGATGGGCTGCAGACCATTGCGCTTGCCGCTCCAGCCGAGGACGTGTCCTTCCTGTCGGAGGGTGCTTTTGCATATGTAGCTGGAGGCGCTTCTTCGGCGCTAAGCGTTTGGAGAACTTGCGACAATGGCCGCGCCGATACTGTAGCTGTGCCCGCTGTGCCGACCTTCATAAGGACTCTGCCGGGCACCGCTAAATTACTGCCTTCAGACACCTCGGCCACATTTCATATGTTGGCGGTGGACCCTCCGGGAATCGATATCCTCAGCGTGAATACGGCGCCCTCCGGCTGTACGCCGCCGGTGGCGGATGGACCGGTTGCATCCTTCAGCCTCGGTCACGGTAATTTTGTGCCTACGCAGCTAATCATCTCGCAAGATGGAACAACCGCTTACATAATCGCTTCCAATCTGAACAGCATTCTCGTGTTCAATATTCCCGGCCAGGCAGCCTCAGCCATTGCCTTGTCGGGAAATCCGATACCACTCAACGCCGCACTCATTGCCGATGGCACACTGCTCTACGTCGGCGCCAGCGACGGGACCGTGCATGTTGTGGATACCTCAGCCGGCGGTGACATTCTGCAGATCCCGTTCCCGGAGGGCCTGTGTCAGGATTCTTCGGGGCGGCCGTTCCCAATCACCTGTAATCCCGATCTGCTTGCGTTAAAGCCGTAGAAGGCTCATTGGCCGCGAGCGAATCCGGTTCTCGTCAAAGAGGCGAACCAACTTGGGATGGAGCGGTCTTGGCCAGCGACCAATGGCCAACCTCTCATGCCTTTTCGAGTTCTCGGCCTACGCTGTCCAGGACCCCGTTGATGAAGTTCACGGACTCAGGACTGGAAAACTTGCGCGCTATCTCAAGGGCTTCGTTGATGACCACGGCGCGAGGCGTGGTGGGAAAACTCATCAATTCTGCCACTGCAGAGCGCAGCACGTTGCGATCGACCGTGGCCATGCGGTCCATCCGCCAGTGTTCGGCGTGACGCTCGATCAATCCGTCGATCTCCGCAGTACGGTCAGTCGCCGTGCGGAAAAGATCTTCGGCAAAGCCGCGCACATCTTTCTCGATGGAGTGATGTTCGCGCCAGAATGTCCGCCGGACCTCCTCGGGAGTTTGCCGACCCATGTCCGCTTGAAACAACATTTGCAACACAAGTTCGCGGGATTTTCGGCGTGTGCCCATGGGAATGTCGGCGATCAGTCTTCAGTTTACAGGAGATAAGAAGGTACATCAGCGAGTGCGTTTTTTCGAACGGGGGGACAGCTTGGTTTTTCGCTTCTTGCTGACAGCTGATAGCTGAGAGCTGACAGTTTTCTTGCCAACGACCGCTTGCCTAAGATTCACCATCTCTACCGCTGCCAGCGCGGCTTCGAAACCCTTGTTTCCCATCTTCAAGCCGGCGCGGTCGATCGCCTGGTCCAGCGTTTCGCAGGTGAGCACTCCGAAAGCGTGGGGCACCCCAGTCTCCTGCGCAGACTGGCCGATGCCGCGTGCGACCTCGTTGACGATGACATCGTAGTGTGCCGTGTCGCCGCGCAACAGGCAGCCGAGACAGATAATGGCATCGTATTTCCTGGTTTCAGCCAGCGTGCGAGCTGCGGATGGAATTTCGAACGAGCCCGGTACGCGAACGACCTGAATGTCTTTGCGTTTCGCGCCACAGCGCAACAATCCATCGAACGCGCTCCGAAACAGTCGCTCCGTGATGAACTCGTTAAACCGGGAGACGACGATGCCGAAGCGTTTGCCAGCGGCGCTGAGATTGCCTTCAATCGTTTTGATCTGAACCGGAGACGATGGCAATCCTTGTTTGTTGTTGTCTTTCTCCGTGACTCCGTGCCTCCGTGGTGAAATGGTGCTTGATCCGTCGAAATCCGCGCACATCCGTGGCAGAATTACTTGCCTTTGAACTGCGGAGGACGCTTCTCCAGAAACGCCGTAGTTCCTTCTTTCTTATCTTCCGAAGAGCAAGCAACGGCGAATAACACGGCTTCGAGATACAACCCCTCCGCTAACGTCATCTCCATGCCTTTGTTCACCGCTTCCATCGCGTATTGAACCGCGAGCGGAGCGTTGGCGATGATTTTCTGCGCAATCGCTTCGGCGCGGGGAATCAGTTCTGCAGCGGGCACGACTTCATTCACCAGGCCGATGCGATGAGCTTCTTGCGCGCTGATCATTTCGCCCGCCAGTACAAGCTGCATGGCAATGCCTTTTCCAACCAATCTCGGCAAGCGCTGGGTTCCGCCGTAGCCCGGAATAATTCCGAGTTTCACCTCAGGCTGTCCGAGCCTCGCGTTTTCGCTGGCGAGGCGCATGGTGGAGGCCATTGCGATTTCGCATCCGCCGCCGAGCGCGAAGCCGTTGATGCATGCGATCACTGGCTTGCCGAGATTCTCGATCAGATTTAGTACGCTCTGGCCGCGGTGCGTGTACTCTTTACCCGAAACCGCGTCGTGCTTGGCCAATTCGGCAATGTCGGCGCCAGCAATGAAAGCCTTCTCGCCCGCGCCGGTCATGATGACCACGCGGATGCCGGAATCGGCCTTGATGTCATGGAACGCCGCGCGCAGCTCTTCCATGGTGGCCATGTTGAGCGCGTTCAGCACTTTCGGACGGTTGATGGTGACGTAGGCGATGGAGCTTTTCTTTTCAAGGAGGATGTTTTCGTAGTTCATTGGAATTGGCCGTTCAACCCTTCAAGCGCTGCCTGGATTTCTTTCTTCGATAGTCCACACCGAACGCACGTTCGGGAGAAATACTTAGCATACCAACCCGGGAATGAAAAATACGCGCTGCACCGAGGGCATCTCCACAAGAGCAATCGAATACTCGCCGCCGGGAACATGGCAAACCATGCGATGATCAGGACATAAGCCGCTGTCTCGGACAAGCCTAGCCTCATCGCGAGAACCACTGCCACGCCCCAAGGGATGTAGCCCACCGCAAGCCCAAGCAACAGCCTCCTGCGTCGTACGTAGTCGCTCCAAGCTACCTCGTAACGTTCGATGTTACCTTGGGCGATTTCCATCGTTCCCCTCAGACTGGCAGCCCGGGAAACCCCTCAGCCGCTCTGCTATAATTGTATAGCACGAGGTAAACCATGCTCGCTATACGCCTTCCCGAGAAAATCGAAAAACGCCTCGACCGTCTTGCCAAGCGCACCGGCCGCACCAAGACATACTACGCCCGCGAGGCCATCCTGCAGTATCTTGACGATCTGGAAGACATCTACTTCGCGGAGAAGGCGCTGTCTGAAATCCGATCCGGACGCAGTAAACCAATTCCGCTCGAGAAAATAATGCGGCGCTATGGCCTGGAAGGTTGAGATTTCACCGGCAGCGCTGAAACAACTGAACAAACTCGACAAGCCTGTCTCGCGCAGAATCCTAAAGTTTCTCGTCGAACGTGTCGAAAAACTAGATGATCCGCGAACGATCGGAGGAAGACTCCGGGGGACGCTAAGCGAGTTCTGGAAATACCGCGTCGGAGATTACCGGCTCATCTGCACCCTGGAAAACGACCGACTCGTGGTGCTGGTGCTTCGCATCGGCCACCGCGGGGAAATTTACAAACGTTAGCGACGATGAGTGTCTGCGCTGGCTTCATTCGGACGAAATGGTTTTCTCCATAGCTTTACTACCCTTTTTACAGCTTGTTCGGCTTCGGATTGTTCGGATCGGAATAATCGTAAAATCCCTTGCCGGTTTTCCGTCCGTACCAGCCAGCCATGACCAACCGCTTCAACAGCGGAGGCGATGCGAAGCGCCGCTCTTTGAATTCGTCGTACATCACGTGGGTGATGTAATAGGTTGTGTCGAGGCCAACGAAATCGAGCAGAGTAAACGGTCCCATGGGGTAGCCGCAACCCAGCTTCATCGCGTTATCGATGTCGTCGATCGAACCTACACCTTCTTCGTAAGCGCGGATAGCGTCGAGCAGATAGGGCACCAGCAGCCGGTTCACGATGAATCCGGTTTTGTCGCTGGTGCGGACCGGCACTTTGCCCAATTTCTTTCCAAACTCATAAGCCGTTTCGTAAACCTCGTCAGCAGTCGCAATCGTGCGCACAACCTCGACCAATTTCATCAGCGGTACCGGATTGAAAAAGTGCAATCCGATAAACCGCTCCGGGCGTTTAGTCGAAGTCAGAAGTTCAGTGATGGAAATAGATGAAGTGTTCGAGGCGAAGATCGCGTCTTTCTTCACGATGCCATCGAGGGACGAGTACATCTTTTTCTTGTCCTCGACATTCTCGATGATGGCTTCGATCACGATGTCGCAGTCGGCCAGGTCTTGCCTATTCGTCGTGCCTTTGAGGCGTGCGCGAATCGCATCTTTCTGTTGTGCCGTGATGCCGCCTTTTTCGGGTGGGCGCTCGGCGAACTTAGCCAGCGATTTCTCAATGCCGACAAAACCTTTGTCAAGGAACTTCTGCTCAACCTCGAGGACAGTCACATCGAACCCTGCCATAGCGCTTACTTGCGCAATGCCGGAACCCATCAACCCACAGCCCAGCACTCCAACTTTCTTTATTTCCATCATTGCTCCCTAGAAAAGGCGGCCACGGAATCGCACGGATTTCGCCGATAAATCTCTGATTCCTGTCTTGATCCGTGAAGATCCGTGCAAATCCGTGGCTAGTGCTTAATTTAGACTCTCTACCACCATCGCAATTCCCTGCCCGCCGCCGATGCAGGCTGTCGCCAAGCCATACTTCTTCTTCCTCCGGCGCAATTCATACAGCAACGTGATCACCAACCGCGTTCCTGTTGCACCTAACGGATGGCCCAACGCAATCGCTCCGCCGTTCACGTTGACTTTGTTGCGGTCGAGGCCGAGCTCTTTCTCGACCGCCAAGTATTGCGCCGCGAAGGCTTCGTTCACTTCGATCAAATCGATGTAATCCAAAGTCAGTCCGGCTTTCTGCAAAGCCAGCTTCGTCGCCGGTACTGGACCGCGCCCCATCTGCTTGGGCTCAACTCCTGCAATACCCCAGCCCACGATTCGCCCCAACGGTTTCAATCCCCGTTTGCCCGCCTCTTCGAGCGACATCACTACCACCGCTGCACCGCCATCCACGATACCGCTGGCGTTGCCCGCAGTGACCGTGCCAGTCTTGCCGAATGCCGGTTTCAGCTTGGCCAGACCTTCCATTGTGGTCTGCGGACGGCGATGATCGTCTTCGCTCAACGTCTCACCGGTTGGCTCACCTTTGCGATCCTTGAGCGGCACCGGAATCAACTCTTCCTGCAGCCGGCCGTCTTTGTACGCGGCGTCCGCCAATTGTTGCGAGCGCAACGCGAACTCATCCTGCGCCTGTCGCGTAACGCCCTGCTGCTCGCCGTAAAGTTCCGCAGTGTTGGCCATGTAGAGACCGCAATAGGTGTCGAGCAGCGCGACCATGAGCGAGTCTTCCAGCTTCCCGCCGGGAGCCAGCGTAAAGCCGTCGCGCCCTCGAATCACGAAGGGCGCTTGCGACATCGCTTCCATGCCACCCGCGAGCACGACGTTGGCTTCCCCTAATTGAACCATCTGCGCCGCATTCACGATGGATTGCATTCCCGATCCGCACAAACGATTCACGGTCAAAGCTGGCGTTTCTATGGGAAGTCCAGCTCGCAGCCCGACATGGCGCGCACCGTACAGAGCGTCACCGGAAGTTTGTTGCGCGTTGCCAAACACGACGTGGTCGAATTCTTTCGGGTCTAGCCCGGCGCGCTCGATGGCGCCCTTACCTGCAATCGCGCCGAGTTCCTGAGCGGTGAAATCTTTCAGCTTGCCGCAATAGCGTCCAAAGGGCGTGCGCGCCCCGCTGACGATTGCGATATCCCCTGGTTTCAACATTGGCTTCCTAGTTTTAGCTTCGAGTATGAATGCATGCGATCAGAAGAGTTCTGAATGGACTAACCAAACTTGTTAGTTTAACAGCGAAGAAAGGAAGCAGTAAACCGGGCGATGAAGTTACAGAGCGCCGAGCGGTACGGAAGACCAAGCAGAAGGTGAAAACAGCTCTAACGTTTTTCGACGACTCGACGACTTACCATTTCACTTCTTACGCCACAGCAGCCGCTGCGTAAGACGCAGCCAGCGATACAATCTTGCCCCCGCCCTGCCCAATCGCGGTTTGCAACGATTGCTCGGCGCGATTGATCACCTCGGTGACGATGTCCACGGGGTCGAACTCGCCGCGCACCACGGCTTCCGCAAGTCCGGCATTGAACTGGACCGATTCCTGTTTTTCCGGCATTCGTATTTGAGCCAGCAGTCTTTGCAGCTTCTCCGCCGCCATAACGCCTTCTTTTTCGGGCGTTTCCCCGAGAACGATGGCGATGGTTGTAGTCTCGTAGCGGAAGGCAAGATCGTTCTGTCGGATATTCGCAGCAAAGAGTTGACCAATTTGCTGCATGACGGCTTCGACAGCCGATTCGCCGAATTCCTTTACCATTGCTACTTTTTCGCCGAACTGCATGAGCAAAATCGTGAGCGGAGTACTCTGCTGAGCGTTGCGCCGGGTTTCCGCCATGAGGAGATCGATGTAGGAAGCACGTTTCAACAAACCAGAGCGCTCATCTGTCACAGAGAGATTCTTTACCAGGCGGCGAAGCCCAGCGTTATTCAACGCGATCACAATCTGGTCGCTGATGGTTTTGAGGACCATGACATCATTTGAGCCCCAGGTGTGCGGCTTACTGTCCATCAGAAGAAGTACGCCAACGTGTTCTGTCCCGTCGCTAAGAGGCAAGGCCAGCAGCGAAATGACTGCCAATTGTGACAGAGCCTCACGGACATTTTGCAGGTCAGGGCCAGTCTGAGTGTCCGCGATGGTCAGGGTTCCGCCGCGGTTGATGGCCAGATCGTGGACCGTGGTTGCGATTTTCTCGAGCGAACGCGCTTCCCCCGGCTTGCTGGTTTCGCTGCAATACTCCTTCACACTGGTCGTGTGCAGCCCGGGCTTCCGCATGGCAACCAAACACCGGTTTACTTTCCATTGAGCTCCAATTTCTTTGGCTGCGGTCAGCATCACCGCGTCGGCGTTGCTTTGGCGATAAAGCTTGCGGGTAATTTCCGCCACTCGCGCAAAGCTGCTCACGTCCGCCGCTTCGCTGGATTGCGCCGACGCAGTTTGCGGCGGCCGCGATTCAGGAGGTGCGGAGGCTATGACCGCCGGCGCTGGCCCTGAACCGGCATAATGCGGAATCAGTCCCGCCGTCATGTACAACTGTCGGAGGTCCTGGTTGCGCTCTTCCTCGCGCGGAAACAGTTCTTGAATGCGTTGCAAGCGCTCCACCGCTTTAGAGCGCATGCCGTATTGCACCAGAATTTCAGCCTGCAACATGAGATCTTGAAGGGCGGCCGCACCCAGCATTTTGTCCTGATCTGGAAGCGGGGCCGCGCTTGCATCGGCCATGCTGGAAAAGCGCGAAGCGATCACCTTGAAGCGATTGTCGTCAATCTTTCCACGCAGCATTTCCAGGCGCTTCTGATGTCCGGGTTCGTACGCATCCACTTCGGCGGCACGATCCAGCGAATCAGCAGCCTTTGCGTAGTTGCCGACGCTGCAGTAGAGGTCAAAGAGCTTGAGCAGAGTCTGGCAATAGTCGCTCTCTCGATTGGAGGCATTAAACTGCTCGCCCATGAACTCGAGCATTTCAGGGGATGCCCGGTGGCGCGCTGCGATGTCCTGAATCATCGCGAGGAATGCCCGGCGATCGCCTTTGCGGCGATGATATTGCTCCAGCTTCCGTCCCAGGGCGACGGCTTCTGCGTCCTGCTGAGCATCGATGAAGAGCCCGATCAGGTTCGAAATCTCCTGCACACGCGAGGAATTTGCCTCGAACAATTGCCACTGGATTGGCTCAGCATCGCTCAAACGATTCGCGGCTTGCAGCGCCTTTGCGTAGGTTTCGCGCAACTCCTCCGAAGCCGAGCCGGCGTTGACTTGAGACTCGAGTACGAAAATAGCTGCGCCCGACTGCCCTTGCTCGAGCAGGTTCTTGCTGTATCCCAGAGCGATCTGAGGATCGGCGGGATCCTCCGCGTAGGCGCGTTCCACCCATTGCGCCGCGTTTCCGCCAGCGGCCTGGGTCAGCTGTGCGACTTTCAGAAATGCCGCAGCCGCAGCTTTGCTCTCGCCCAGTTCGGACGAGAGCTCGCCCAGTTGTTGCAAATTCTTTTCGCTGGAATCAAGCGCCAGGACGCGCTTCAAGGCCACCAGTGAATCTTGTTTGCGCCCCTGTTTTGCCAGCTCTTGAAAGACGCCTTCGTAAGTCTCCAGAGCCTGCTTCGGGTGGGACTTCTCCAGCAGTTCGCCGAACCGCAATTTCTGTTCCCAGGTCGGGGTAACGA
>Ga0228598_1000037_pt1 | contig 18674 bp, 13 predicted proteins | sample CZU4metagenome_FD_182726 | JGI IMG/M metagenome (GOLD analysis project Ga0228598, IMG submission 182726) | Spruce rhizosphere microbial communities from Bohemian Forest, Czech Republic - CZU4 | ecosystem: Host-associated > Plants > Roots > Rhizosphere | place: Czech Republic: South Bohemian... | reverse complement strand
TCCTTAAGCTCGCCGGGAGGAGCGCCGAAATCGGGCTTCGCAGAAAAAGCCATGCGAGCTTTTTACTTCAGCCTACTCAATACGAAATTGTGGCTGAAGACCCAGACTCCGGCGGGGAGGCTCGCTAACCTCGGAGCGCTGGAAATCTTCGACCATATAGAATCAACCGAAGCAGAATGATTCGCATCGTGACAGCGGTGATTCTTACGAGCGCTTCATTCGCGGCAATTTCGTCAACCACGGTTGCCGCGCAGCTGGGCAGTTCGCCGGCAAAAACCTGCGGTCCTCCGAACTACTGCGCTCGAACCGATGTGCGGGTTGAGCCCTATCCAAAAGCGCCGCCGGCGATAGGACCAGCCGGTTCTATTATCAGCGACCCGACTTTTGGTTCGCGCATAGTTCGCGCGACGGATGCGAAGACGGACGCCCGACGGCCCTCCGAGTCTTACGCCACGCCATCATCCGCAGAACAGAATTCGTGGAACACGGACGACACAAAGTTTTATGTCCGCAGCATTGACGGCGGCTTGGAATTGTTCGACTTCAATCCGGACACGCTGGCGGTTCACGCGAGGGGCCGGCTCGATGTCTCTTGGATCGGTGAGCCGCAGTTCAGCTACTCGCAGCCAAACGTGCTTTATGGGATCGCGCGCGGCCAGCCAGTATTTCAGCAATACGACATCTCGACAACTCGAACCACGAACCTGCATGATGCGTCGGGGTGCGTGAAGCTAAAGTCGTCCGACGCCGGTCATGCAATTTCGGTGAGTGCAGACGACCAGCGAATGGCGATGGCTTTGGGTCCGCAACAAGACACCGACTACATGGTTTACATTTACGACCGCGCTAAGGGTTGCCGCTGGTACAACACGCAGACTGGCGAAATTGGCGGGGAATGGGGCGCCAAAGGGATCGTTCCAATCCCTGATCGTTTTCTGATTCACGACGTGCGCATCAACAAATCCGGGCAATTTATCGAAGTCATCAGGAGCGGCGCCTCGGTGCGCGGAGTCGCGCCGCCGCTAAACTCAGCTCCAACGTTCGTGTGGAATGTGGACACGATGGCGGTTGCGCCTTGTGGCCCGAAGGGATGCAAAGGGCACCATGCGCTAGGCTATTCGCATCTTCTGAACCCTTCGGAGCAGGAGCATCCCATGGACTTATGGATTCGTCCGTTGAACCAGTTGGATGCGCCGTCTGCATTGATCAAGCAGTTGCCGGCAGTTCAAGGATGGTACGACCTGCATATTTCCTGGAACAACGTGGACGCGAACGATTCGAACCCCGCGTGCCTCTCCACCTACCGTCGGGATAACCCGAATGCGCCGGGAGCGCCACCGAAAGTCGTTGGGCCTTGGGAAAACGAAATCCTTTGCATCGAGACGGATCGAAAGGATTCCAAAGTCTGGCGGTTTGCTCACACCTACAGCACGGCGCAGAATGGTTTTTGGTCGTCGCCTCGGGGAAACGTTTCGCAGGATGGCCGATTCTACATGTTCACCTCCGACTGGGAGGATCAATTGGGACGGGCAAGCGGAACGTCAGCGTATCGAACTGACGTGTTCATCGTAGAGTTAAAGTAATTGGACCTGCCGCATTCGAAGTTCACATCCTTGGAGCGGAAGTACGATGTTAAATGCACGGGACGTCGCAGAACCTAAGTCTGACCATCCCGCAGCAGAATCTCCTGCGGTCACTTCCGAATCGACACGCAGGATGGATCGCTCCCTCGCCCACAGCTTGGCCTGGAGGGCGGGAGCCGACTGGTTCAGCCAAATACTGAGTTGGAGCTCCTTCCTCATTGTCGTCCGGATGCTCACACCGGCGGATTTTGGAATTGTGGCGATGGCCATGGTGCTGTGGGCTTACCTGCGTTACCTCGGCGAGTTTGGTATTCCCCAGACGATTGTCACGTTGCGTGACTTGACTGAGGATGAACTCGCACAGTTAAACACGGTCGCTCTTTTGCTCGGTCTCGGCTGCTTCGGACTCGCATCCCTGCTCGCCTACCCGCTGGCGGCGTTCTTCAAAACTCCGCAAGTGTTTTGGGTAGTCATAGTGACTTGCAGCGGACTGGTTCCGCTCGGGCTTCGCGCTGTTTCGGAAGGATTGCTGAATCGAGACATGCGCTTCCGAACTCTCTCCTTGCTGGATGCAACGACTTCGATCATCGCTGCAACGGCAACGCTGGTAATGGTTTTTCTAGGCTTGGGATACTGGTCTCTGGTTCTGGGAAATCTGGCCGGTTACGCAGCGCAGTCGGTGTTGACCGTGGCTGCGCGACCTCACCGCTTCGCTTTTCCAAGATTGCGGAGTCTCCGCAGGCCCCTGCTTTTCGGGTGGCACGTTTTGGTGTCGGTGGTTGCTTCTTCGGCTTACGAGAAACTGGATAACGTCACGGCAGGGCGAGTGCTGGGTCAAACCGCCCTCGGCGTCTATGGCATGGCTTGGAATCTGGCTAATGTGCCCATGGAGAAACTAACCACGCTGGTGACCACTACGATTCCCACATACTTCGCCGCGGTACAGAACGAGCCTGCTGCCTTGCGGCGGTACCTGCGCACTTTGACCGAAACCCTGGCGATGGCTACTTTTCCCGCGACCATTGGATTGGCATTGGTTGCGCGCGATCTCATCCCGGTTGCGCTTGGGCCTAAATGGAATGGCGTGGTCGTGCCCCTGGAGATTCTTTCTGTTTATGTAACCTTCCGATCGATCGTCGCGCTTCTCGGCAAACTCCTGACCGCAGTGGGCAATCCGCGATTCGTAATGTGGAACGATTTGGCCGCCCTGATCATTCTTCCCACCGGGTTTTATGTAGGCAGTCACTGGGGAACACAAGGAATCGCCTGGGGCTGGGTGGCGGCCTATCCTCTCGTTGCCCTGCCGCTTTACTGGAAGACTTTCAAGACCATCGAAATGCCAGTCGGAGACTACTTGCGGGCTTTGCGCCCGGCCCTGCACGGAACTGTGGTGATGGTTCTGGCCGTGACTCTGCTTAAGTCGACGCTCGCGGCGCAGCCTTTCCTGTTGCGACTGATTCTCGAAATTGCAACTGGTGCGGCGGCGTATGTTACAACCTTGCTGCTCTTGCACCGCGAACGCATGATGACATTCTTGCGCGCGGCGCGAAACTTTCGCCAAACCCGGGCGCAGGGACGCTAAGCACGCTTTCGTTCGCCTTGCAGCCAACCCAGGAATCTCTGCTTTCGCTCGAACATCTTCTTGGCCTCGTCGCGCAGTTTTGAAATCAGCTCGAAGCGTGATTTCGTGAACCACGGTAAGCTATGCGGCGCGCATCCATATTTCTCTTTGTATTTTCCTTCGCCGCCCCAATCGTAGATTTCAATTCCACGGCGTTTCCAGTAACGCATCGCGTACCACTGCATCAATTCGTTCGGACGCAGGCTCTGGCTGGACCGGAAGCTGGCATTGCCCCAGAACTCGGCGATTTTATTGAAACCGGGGAAGATTCCGCTGGCAATGCAGTTCCCGTCTGAGTCTCTTGCTCGCAGCAGTAGAATTCGGCCGGCAGGCTCGAGATGTTTGATCAACGTCCGCACACGATCCACGTTGTAGGTCGGGACCAGCCTCTGCTTGGCAAATACATCGATTAGCTGTTGGTAGTACTCGTCAGCGAAGGCGAGATCGTGCGCCTCTTCGATCGTCACGCCGCTCTTCTCTGCTTTTCGAATGCAACGACGACAGGCACTGCCCATGCCCTCAAACAGCTCCACTTCCGATTTTGTCAAATCAGTTCGATAGGAAATGTAAAACTCACGAGCAAACCCCGGCGGCCCATCCTCAATCGCGAAATAGGGGTCGGACACTTCCATGTGCAGACATTTGAGATCGCTCCAGGCCATTTCTTCGACGGCAGCGAGCACCGTCGCTCGCGGTGCGCCAGGCCGGAGATTAAAGCCTATGTAAGGAGTGGTCCAACCCGGGAAGGAGCTTCCCAGTATTTTTATTCCGAGGCGGGTGAAGGTGAGTCCGGTGAAGTATCCGGCGACTTCCCTTCCCTCACGCAATTCGGCAATCACTGGCGTGGCATTCTGGGACTGACGGATGAATTGAATCCATTCGCGCGTCTGAAAAACGGTTCGGTCCGCGAATCTGTCGAGAACACTCCAGTCAACCGCGTCAAATTCGATGATGTGGCACTTCATCCGTTGTTTGATTCTATTGTCGTATCGCCCCTACTTATCGATAAGACTGGCCGAGTAGTCAACCATGAGACGAGACAGCGGCGTGTTGATCTTTGCCCACTGCTTGAGATCATAGTAATTGCGATAAATAAACCGCATCCTTCTTACCGCAGGCGAATGCGCTGCATGTGGACTGTTATTATCCGAGAGAGCATAGCCTAGCTGCTGCAGATAATCTCCTACCAGACTCTCGAACAATACCAACTGCTTGGGAGGAAACTTATTCGTATCTTTCCATCGCCCTACCGGCGCGAATTGACCTCGCTTCAGATCTTCTTTGAATGAAGTCAGGGGAACCTTGACTGAACCAACAGCGGACCGCTGAATGCGCTCGTAGTTCAAATCGTGGTCAATAAAATCGCCCAATCGATGAAGCGTTTCAGCCGGTTCCCGGACCAGATCCTCATACATTATTTCCAGGTAATCGGATTGCAGCATAGAACCGAACCCTCGGCCTTTGCGGACGATCCACTCCCAGTAGAGTCCCGCGGCCAACAATCCGTTGGCTCGGTCCCAGGGCAGCGGACGACTCCAACCGCGCTTGTCGAGGGACAAAGCAACGTCGCGACCGTCCCGGATGATATGAATGATGCGCGCGTCCGGAAAATCTCTCTTGATTCGCAACAGGTGCGGAATGTTGGTTGGAGTTGAATCAATCCAGCGGTCAACTCCCTGATTGCGTCCGATCTCTTCCATCACGATTCGAAGAAAATCGCTGGCGCTCCGGCATTCCGATAACACCTTGGCTTTAATTTCGTCCGCCTGCAATCCTGAAAGGACGAAGGCTTTGCTCCGCAGCCATTCGTTCATCATCTTAGTTTTGTTCTTGACGATGCCGAGATCCCCATAAATGGGCTCCAGAACGTCGAAGACATTCATTTGGGTACGGAACTCGGCGAACCCGCCGGCGGAGAGCAGCAAGTGATACAGATAGCTCGTGCCCGAGCGCGGACAACCGACGATGAACACCGGCGCCTTCATGGCGATGCGGTCACCAGCAGATACCTTGATAGGAAGCAGGTTTGTCGGGGCGATTAGCGCGATCCAGATTAACCAGATCCAGAACAATCTGGTTTGGCTGCAGGTACTGGAGGAGCAGATCCTTTTTAATCGACTTGTTGCCGATGATTACTACTTCCGCGCTTCGCACTACTTGCTCAAGGTCGGCGGAAAGCAGCGAGCCGATATGAGGAATCACCTCCTCGATGTATTGACGGTTGGCACCTGCGAGACGTCCAACCGAAACATCTTGATCCCAGATTCGCAACTGACATCCCTCTCCGAGAAGCCGCTTGACCAGTTGCACCTGTGGGCTCTCCCTCAAGTCGTCTGTACCGGCTTTGAAGCTCAGGCCTAGCAGCGAGACTTTTTTCTTGCCTGCATGCACCACCGTATCCACGGCGCGATTGAGATGTTCGGCGTTGCTCGGCATCAGGGCTTCGAGCAACGGAAGGTTCAGGTCGAGTTCTCTGGCTCGATAGGCCAGAGCCCGCAAATCTTTTGGCAGGCAAGAACCGCCGAAGGCAAAGCCTGGGGATAAATAGGCAGATGAGATATTCAACTTTGTGTCCGAGGAAAAAATCCTGCTCACGGTTTCGGTGTCTACTCCCAGCTGTTTGCAGAGGGTTCCCATCTCGTTGGCGAAACCGATCTTCACGGCGTGAAACATATTGGAGGCGTACTTCACCATCTCCGCAACCGGCATAGTCGTTTCGAATCTCGGGCTCCGCGTGCCGTCATATAGTGTGCGAAGCAATGAGAGATGCTCCGGGCTTTGCGCGCCCAGAACGATGTACGGCGGGTCAAGAAAATCCTCGACCGCGCTACCCTCGCGCATGAATTCTGGGTTGTAACAGACCGCGAAATCTGTGCCTGCTCGGTGTCCACTCGATCTCTCCAGGATCGGAATCACCAGAGATTCGGTCGTCCCGGGAAGCAAAGTGCTGCGCACAACAACCGTATGATGAGATTTTTTCTGCTTGAGAGCCGTGCCAATTTCGCGAGCAACGCGCTCAATGTGCCCCAAGTCAACCTTGCCGTTGCGCAAGCTGGGAGTGCCAACGCACACAAACGAGATGTCCGAATTGTGGACTGCGGCAATTCCGTCGGTCGTGGCAGTTAACCGAGCCGTCCGATGTCCCTCATCGACCAAGTTGCTCATGCTCGGCTCCAGGATCGGACTGCGTCCCGAGGCCAACATCTCAACCTTTACGGAGTTGATATCCACGCCAGTCACGCGATGGCCCGCGCGCGCCCAGCAAGCGGCGCTTACTGAGCCCACATAACCCAACCCGAAGACGCTGATCGACAGGCTCAAATGCCGGTTCTCCTTGTGCCGACAGACTTCATCGCTTCCATAGTACACATAGATAATTCACGTGCAGGTCCGATAGATCTTCAACCACTCTTCTCGAACAGTCTCCCAAGAATAACGGCGCAACTCCTCGCGAGCGTTGAACGCCAGACGCGAAGCTAATTCCGGTTCCCTGAGCAATCGGACGACGTTATCGGCCAAGGCTCGCGCATCTCCCAGCTGTGAAAGCAGTCCAGTGTGCTCGTTCTGAATCAGATAAGACATGCCTTCCGGGGCGGTTGTGACCACTGGTGTCCCGGAAGCGAAGGCTTCGAGGATTGATACTGGCATGTTATCCAGACTCGAGGCGTTGATGAAAATATCGGCGGCGTCGTAATACTGAGAGATCTCGTCATGCGGCACGGTGCCGGCGAAATTCACTCCTGACAGCTTCAACTCGTGTACGAGACGTCGAATCGGCGCTTCCAATGGACCCTTTCCTGCCAGGTCTAGCACGGCCTCAGGAAACACTTGCTGAATCTCCGCGAACGCGCGGACCACCACATCCAGGCAGTAATAAGGATGGAATCCTCGGGTACAAACCAGGCGTGGACGAAGCGGCTTACGCTTTCGAAAGCGAAATCGCGTCAAGTCCACAACGTTCGCAACTACCTGGGCTTGTAGTCCAAACTCGCGAAGAACGTCGGCGAGATATCCCGATGGAACCACCAACTGGTCTGCGTCCTCGAGCACCGACCGAACGCCGCGAAATCGTTGCAGATGATCTCGGGCTTCTCCGCTGTGATAGTGGATCACTGTTTTCACTCCACGCAGCCTGGCGATAAGCCACGCCGGAAACGGCGCGACCAGAAACGACCAATAGGAGGCGGAAAAGATGTGTGCGATCTCGACGTTCTTCAAACCACGCCACAGCGAAGCCAGATATATAGGTTCGCGAATCATGGTACGAAGAAACGGAATACGCTCCATCCATGCCAGCGGCCGCGGGAGCGGAGGATCAATAGGGATAAATTGAGCTTCAATCGCCGGATCGTTTTGCCAGTTACGTAATAGCAGCTCTGCCTGTACTGATTGTCCACCGATGTAGCGCTGCGAAGCGGCCACTAGAGCGATACGAATGCTACTTTCGCCTCCAATCGATGAGCCGAGTGACCACTCTCGATTCGCGATCCATCTTTTCTTTTCGAGCAGCTCGGGGTAGAGCTCTTCATAACGACGACGCATCTGTTCGACGGTAAAGTTCGCTTGTGCGAATCGTTTTCCGTTGCCGCCAAGAGCGACGCGGACCCCCGGGTCCCGAAGCAAACCCTCGATAGTATCGGCAAGAGCTTTGTCATCGTTTGGTGCAACCAGCATCCCTCGATCTGCACCAACCAGTTCAGGGTTTCCCCCGACCCGACTGGCAACGACGGGCACTCCCGCCGCCATGGACTCAAGAATCGCATTCGAAAGACTTTCCGAAGATGAGGGCAGCACCGAAACATCCAACGAAGCTAGCACCGCCGCAACGTCCTGCCGATCGCCGAGAAAGAGAGCATGGTCCTTCAAACCCAAGCTCTCGGCCTCGCGTTCGAGTTCCGGGCGCAGCGGTCCGTCTCCGACAAAGACAAATTCCAAAGATGGAAATCTGCCGCAAAGTCGGGCTGCCGCGCGCAGAAATACTTTGTGATTCTTGGATGGCGTGTTCATTCGCGCAATCATTCCAACCCGGAGGAGTGCTTTGCGGCGCGGCAGGGCAGGCACAGTTTCGCAAAAAGCTGATGCTGGCAAACCGTTGCCAATTACGACGATGCGAGATTTCCTCAAACCCTGCTCAACGAGCCGGTCCGCGGCCGCGTGCGAGTTGCACACCACCGCATCGCACCAACGAAAAACGGCTGCTTGAGCTCGTGATTTTGAGCGGCTCAGGAGATCGCCTAGTTGACGCTGGCTTCCAATGACCACGGGCACACCGGCGAGCCTCGCGGCTGGGATCAGAGTGAGGTTCGTGTAGAAATCGAAAGCATGGGCAACCGCGACCCGATTCCGCCGCAGGTAATGGGCAAGCCGCAGGCGCGTCCAAAGCGACTTCAAGCCAAACAGGCTGCCGCCAAGCGGAAATTCTGGCACCCGTCCCAAGTCATCGAGAAATGCTCCGCGCCGCTGAATGCAACCTAAGCGCACGTGGAACGCCGTAGGATTCAGTGATTGAGCCAACGCAACAAACTGGCGCTCGCTGCCGCCAGTTTCGAAACTGTCGGTCATTAAGAACAGTTTCGGAATCGAATCTCTCGGGTGAAGATGCTTTGCGCTCCACTCCGAATCCGCGCTACAGTCGCCAATGTGCTCGTCTCGGTTCATCCTCCTCCCCGCAAGGAGGCGGCTTGATTCGCGTGCCCAGTCGCATCTGTCATCCCGACGTTAGCGAGAAAGTTGCGATGCCACAATTCGAACATCAGGAACCGCCAAATGCGGGCTGAGTGATCGCGTCGTCCCTCGAAATGCTCGTTCAGCATCCGCTGGACGCCTTCTGGGTTGAAGTAACCACGCTGTCGAGTGGACGAGTCAAGCAGGACGGACACGATCAGATCTTTTAATTCGTTCCGCATCCAATGGCGAAGCGGCAACGCGAATCCTTGTTTCGGCCGATCGAGAACTTCCCTTGGCACGCCCAACTTTTCCGCGAGCTTGGCGAAGATGTACTTTTGTTTCTTTCCCCGCATCTTCCATTCCGCTGGCAAGCCCGTGATCCACTCGAGCAAAAGATGGTCGAGAATTGGGACCCGCACTTCCAACGAAGCGAGCATGCTCATCCGGTCAACCTTCGTAAGAATGTCCCCCGGAAGGTAAGTCTTCGTATCGAGATACAGCACACGGCTCAACCGATCGTGGGCCGGGGCTTCCGCGAGGATTCTACGCAGCATGGTCATTGGATCCGCGCCTCCAAAGGCTGCGGCTCGGAAGTCATTGGAGAGAAGAGCCATATCGCGGTCGAAGGGTTGAAGAGAAATGCCTTCCATGTAGCGCTCCGCCCACGGCAATGAAACGCTGTAAGCGAGGTTCCGTCCCAGCAGACCCGACGGCAACTTAGAGTGAAGGTGTTTGCGATAAGCATGCCCCACCCATTCCGGAATCCAGTTAATGTTTCGACGCTGCAAAAGGATTTGATAGCGTTCATACCCGGCGAATACCTCGTCGCCGCCATCCCCAGACAGTGCCACGGTAACGTGCTGCCGAGCCAGACGCGAAATGTAGTAAGTCGGCAGGATGGAAGAATCTCCGAAAGGTTCTTCCATGGATTGCGTGAGGCTCTCGACGGTTTCGACTACGTTTGGCTCCAAAATCAACTCATAGTGTTCGGTGCCAAACCGCTCGGAGACGAGCCGCGCATAAGGCGCCTCGTTGAAGTCGGCGTGGCGGAAACCGACTGAAAATGTTTTGACGGGGCGAGAGCTGACGCGAGCCATCAGTGCAACGATCGTCGATGAGTCAGTACCACCGCTCAGCAACGCCCCAAGAGGGACGTCCGCGATCATGCGGATGCGGACCGCTTCCGTCAGCCGGTACTCTAGTTCTTCGAGGCATTCTCGTTCGCTGCTGGGCTGGTGCGTGCTGTATTCGGGCAAGTCCCAATACTGGTGGATACTGACCTTGCCTCCTTCAAACTCGAGAACGTGCCCCGGCGGCAGTTTTCGAACTGGCAGGAAGGCAGTGGCGGGATCGGGAATGTAGCCGAAATACATGTATTGCCACAGGGCAGGCTCATCGATGGTCGCGAGCTCGGGCGCCACTGCAAGAATCGATTTGATTTCTGATGCGAACAGCAGACGTCCTTCAGCGAAAGCATAATGCAGAGGCTTGACGCCCAATCGATCACGCGCGAGCAGCAAAGACCGCCTGCGCGTGTCAAAGATCGCAAAGGCGAACATTCCGCGCAGCTTCTGGACGCAATCACGTCCCATCTCTTCGTAGAGATGCACGATCACTTCGGTGTCAGTGTGGGTGTGAAAGCGATGGCCGCGACCTTCGAGTTCCTGGCGAAGATCCTGGAAGTTGTAAATCTCTCCGTTATAGACAACGCAGATACTCTTGTCCTCGTTGAAGACTGGCTGGTGACCACCGGCAAGGTCGATAACGCTGAGCCGCCGTACCCCCAAGCCTGCCCCATCCTTTACGAAAATGCCTTCGTCGTCAGGTCCACGGTGGACGATACTCTGGCACATTCGGCGAATCGTGGCAGCATCGACTCCCTGTTTCGAGTTGACGACTCCCGCGATTCCGCACATGGCTATCGCTTCACCACGGCCGAAGCAACGTCAAGTGCTCGCTCAGGAGATGTCGCCCGTAGACGCTTGAAGCGGTAGGCTCTGTATTCCCCGGGATTACCTTCGCGTCCGTCGCAAGCCGCCAGGATGATGTTTACCATCTCGCGCGCCGAGACAAAATGGAGGATCTCGCCTCTTTGCACTGCGCCCTCCACCAGTTCGCGTAGAAATTTACGCATTGGTTCTCCGAGAACAACATCGTGCTGCGTCGGATCCATGCCATGGCAATGCAACTTGATGAACAGCCAGTCCGGCTTTCCGCGCACTGAGATTGCCGCCTGCTTCCACAATCGCAATCGAGAAAGACTCAACGGATTCCGACGGGTTATCGCACCGTTCTCGATACCAGCAATCCGCGATCGCGACGGACTCACGCCCAACATGAGTGGTCCCTGGACTATTAACGGAAAAATCTCCGGCGATCGCCCTCGCTCCAAATCGCGCCCCTGGCGATGCGGAGCTCGCTGGTTTAGTGGCATCGTGCATTCATAAAGTGAATTCGTCTTCGCAATCTGTGCCAGATGAAAACGTGCGGTGGGTAGCGTGAAGTCCGCGTAGCAGCCTGTCTCTGCGAGAATCTGCATCTCGTCGTCAACCCCACAAAAGCGTCCATCGGCCGAGTTCGCCAAGGCAAAATTGCCATGGACAAAAGCGTATTTCGGAGGTCCCACACCATCGAGGTACGACAAGCAGCCATGCTCCGAGACAAGAGCATCGCGAAACTCCAAGAGCTGACGGCGAGCATTCTCTGCCGTATCGGGCTCGACCACTCCGTGATGCAGATGAATCTCAATCTCTCCCCAACCTGATCGAGTGTATTCCGAAAGCTGTTGTAGCAACTGACGGTCATACTGTTCGGCAGGATAGAAATAAGTGTGAACGAATGGATGGCCGTCGCTATCGCGCCACGTGTCGGCCAGCCGAGGATACTCATGACACCAGAGGTCGAGGCGGCGTTCCTGCTCGTGACTGGGAGCGCGCAACATTCCATTTTCTGGAATGATCGAGGGCTCGAAGTGATCCGCCATCGCAATCATTAAATGGACGGGGCCGCGAGGCACGCGTCGTGTGATTCGTTGCCAAAAATAGCCGGGGAGAACGCGGAAACCATAAGACACCTTTTGGCGAAGGCCTGGGCGCAGACCTGCGCCCGACGTTGGTCGCGTGGCCGCTGGAGTTTTCAAATCACCAGGCATAAGTGAAAGTGGGTTTTCGATCTCGCCGAGTCTCGCCGGTTCGACGCCGTAGTCGATTCGATCCTACTGACGATTCCGCTTCCCGCTCGATTGCGAGCAGGACCGCGGTGTAGGCGACTGCGAAATACGGGAAATACTGGTAGGCCTCCGGGGCGAACAAGGCGCCTACTAAAAAGCCGACTAGTGAACTGTGCAAGGCCCCGGCAAACAATTTCACTTCGGGGTCGCCGTCGATGACGCGCGCTAGCGCTCTGAGATTGGAAAATCCTCGCCCGAGAAACAAGAGATAGAGAATCAGACAGAGAATTCCGCCTTCCACCGCAATTTGAAGGTAGGTCACGTGCACGTCTCGCCAAACTCCGGAATAAGTGGAGAAGTTGTGCAGCCCAATTCCAAGGACGGGGTAATGCTCGATTCCGTCTAAGCTTCGGGAAATGAGAATGCGACGCTGCTCGTACGATCCGTAAGCGCTGCTCTGCGAATCGGTGTCCAGTCCTTCACCTGACACGGCCAATAGCCGATCCTTAAGCGGGCCGCCCACCGCAATTCCGACGACGATTGCAATCAGAAGCGCCGCTCCAATCAAGTACAGACGTCGACCTTTGATACCGAAATGCCACAGGCTAGTAACTCCAGCTACAAGAAAGGTAATGAAGGCTCCGCGCGATGCCGTCAGAAACAAGGCGCTAATCATGAGCAGCAGCGAAATAGTCCAAGCTGACTTGCGCAAGATGCTGCCAGTTCTCAACAGAAAGGCGAGACAAAAAGGAAGAGACAGGACGATGGCGAATCCCAAGTCATTGGGATTCGAATAGATTCCGCCCAGAACGCCGTCAAGCCGCGGATGAGAGGCGCCCTTTACCATCGAAACAATCGAGATCACGGCCACGGAAGCGGCCTGGATGAAGAGTACACGACGGAGCCTTGCCAGGCTGGTAACAGCCAGGAAGGTGAGGACCCAGGCGACGAATACTTTAGAGAAGTCCAGAGTGCGAAAGAATGCACCACCCTTCCACACGGGAGAGAACGCCGCTGACAGGAAGAATATCCCAATCATAAGCAGCAAATACAAAGCTTCCCTCGGAAAGTCTCGAAGGCCGCGTTTCGATCGGCCCACACTCAGCAGTAGCCCGATGATCGCGAACACTCCGGAAATCTTGGCCAGCGGCACCGAATGCAACCCCGGGATCCAGTCTTCCGGGCGTGCACAATACACCACAAAGAAGACTGTCAGCCAGAAATACGCACCTTTCAACGGCTCTGACTCTTTGACAGAGTCAATGGATGGCGCGGAGGTGTTTGCGGCTATCGCGTAGCGATCAAGCGAGCCAGACAGCCTCGGGGTAGCAGTTCGAAGTTTGTTGTTCGCAAACACTACTTCCCTCTCGTACTTCACCCGCGAACGTTGCTAACGCAGGCGATCTCGGCATACCGTGAACTGTCTCGCGATGCAGTGCCCGCAACCGTTTCCAGGACCTGAGCAAACTTATCTCCAATCGCGGCCCAATCATATTTGGCGGCGAGTGCTGCAGCTGCGCGCTGGTAGCGACGCCGGAGTTCCACATCTTGAAGCAACGCAGTGACGGCTCCCGCGATAGCAACAGGCCCGTCCGCCAGTACAATATCCTGGCCGTGATGCACGTTTAAGCCTTCCGCCCCGACGGATGTGGAAACCACAGCCTTGCCAGTGGCCATTGCCTCGTAGATCTTGAGCCGCGTGCCGCCTCCCACACGCAAGGGCACAACCACAACAGCGCTCTCCCGCAAGTGGTCGACGATGGAAGGCACCGATCCTGTAACTTCGACCGAACTCGAAGCTAGTCTCTGCACTCGGCGATGCGGGTTGCGGCCTACGATGCGGAATCGTGCTCCGGGAACTTTGGCCTGAAGCAAAGGCCAGATATCGTGGCAGAAGTACTCCGCCGCATCAATGTTTGGCTCCCAATCCATCGCGCCCACAAAAAGCACCAACGGTTTAATCGCTCCCGTAGCCGGTCCAGGACAGTATTGCTGCAGGTCAACACCAGTCGGCGCAACTGTGATCCGTTCAGAGTCTGTCCATTCACTCATCAAGTGTCGATCATGTTCCGAAACCGCGACGATGTGATGAACCGTCTGTACCACGTTTTGTTCGTAGCTCAACATCTTCTTGAACTCCAGGCGATACAGAAGTCGCTTTGCCCGATTGCGTTCAGTCACGGCATGTCGTCGCCAAATCTCGCTCTCTACGTTGTGTTGAAAAAGAATAGTGGGAATTGTGAGTCGACTTGGAAAATTCACCGTCGCATCAAGAAAATCACAGACGGCAACGTCGAAGTGCTTTTCCACGAACCAAGTGTTCAGCTCTTCCTGAACCCGAGCCGACTCAAATCGACTGACCGCATACGGAACCGGCAAGGCTACACGAAGAAGATAGTCCAAGCCGCGCCCAACCGAATTAAGTCCGCGTTTTCCCGTACAGAGGCAAACTGCCCCAGGAAACTGACGCGAGAGTTCTGCCTCGTATTCGGTATCGCGCTCTCCGTCGTAATAGGAGAAAAAGACGAGTTCGTGGATCGAGGCCAATCGTCGAAGGATTTGGTAAGAGCGGATATCCCCACCACTGTGCGCCGGCAGAATCTTGTTCGCCTTGACCCAAAGAATTCTCAACCGTCATTCCTCAAACTTGCACCTCGCAGGATTTCCATCATCCTCTGGGCCTTTAACGAATCCATGCCGCTTTGCGTCCGGAAACAAAGTTGACAAACGCCACAACAGCCGCAGTATTGAGCACAACGAAAGTGAGCACGGCATCGGCCATGCGGGCCAATGGGCCTTCCTTCACTTGCGCGACCGCCAGTCCGCTCAAGCCGTAAAAGGCGGTCTGCAAAGCCAACGCCACGCGGTAGACGGGTGACCGGAGAGCTATTGACGCCACCAGAGTGCCGGCAAGCGCGAAGGGCACTATCAACCTGAGCAACTTGTGGCTGAAGAACTCAAAACGAATCGGATTGGCGCTGGTCAATAGCCATGGAGCAAGTTGCAGCAACTGGTAATTGCCGCTTAGCGTTCTGACCTTTCGCGCGAATTCGTGCGCGGTTCCGAGATCGCTATCCCACACCCGAACTCGAGAATCAAACACCACTCGAAATCCCTGCCGCACCACTTGCATGGGCAAGTAAACATCGTCGAGAATCGTTTCCGGTGGAAGCGGCATGAGCAAATTCCGACGTATCGCGTAGAACGCGCCTGTAGCCCCGACGACCGATCCCGAAGCCGATTCCAGTTCGCGAATACGTTTCTCGACCCTCCAATAGACCCCGAGGCCTTCTCTAGTTTCCCCCTTCTCAGGATCACCCAGCATCAACTCCCCGCTCACACAACCAACCTGAGGATCGGCAAAATTCTCCAGCAACAGACGTAATGCGCCGGGCTCGACTTCCTGGCGGGCATCAGTGAAAACCACGATCTCTCCCTGGGCGAGTTCGCAAGCGTCGTTTAGTCCCGAAGCTTTCCCTCGGGAAAGTTGGTTCAACACGACACTCACGCGAGGGTTGCTCGCATAGCTGTGCAGAATGGCCTCAGTGCTATCCGTTGACCCGTCCGAGACCACTACTAGCTGTGTGAGTTCCGCTGGATAATCCAGCGACAGCAAATTCTCTAGCTTGCGTTCCAGTACGCGCTCCTCGTTCCGGACCACCATGACGATCGAAACAAACGGCACGTACGGGCCTCGCATTACATCTTTTCGTCGCCAACGACCGCGCAACCAGAGCCATCCTGGATAGCCAAAGTATGTGTACGCGATTACGGCAACTGATCCCCAGAAGATCCAAACCCAGAACATCGGGGCTGCCAAGATCCATTTCATTGCGCGCCTCGACCCAGGGTTACAATCTTGATGGTCTCGAACATGATCAGCAGATCGAGCCCCAGAGATCCGTTCTTGATGTAGTAAAGATCGTACTGTAACTTCTCGCGCGCATCGGCCAGCGTGTTGCCGTACTTGTATCGAACCTGCGCCCAGCCCGTAATCCCGGGGCGCACCGCGAGCCGAACGGGATAATACGGAATTTCCTGGCTGAGCCACTCGACAAATTCCGGACGCTCCGGACGCGGTCCCACAAAGGCCATGTCACCCGTGAGGACGCACCATAGTTGAGGAATTTCGTCCAGCCGCGAAACGCGAAGCATCCTTCCAATGCGGGTGATGCGCGGATCATCGTCAGTCGCCCAGGTTGCGCCCCTATCGGCTTCGGCGTCGCGGCGCATGGTACGAAATTTGTAGCAATAGAATGTAGTGCCAGCCCGCCCCATGCGCTTCTGCCGGTACAGTACCGGACCGCGCGAGTCCAGTTTGATCAGCAGAATTACGAAGGGAACCAAGGGCAAGACCAGCAATAAGAGGACCGCCGCAGCCGTCGTCGAAAGGAATCGCTTCATCATGCGTAAGCTGCTGCTAAAGCGGAATCCTTCGGTAAAGATCAGCCAACTCGGATAAAGCTGCTCGACCTCAATTCTTCCAGACATCCGTTCCAGCCACGAGGTAGCTTCTTCAATCTTTATGCCGTTCAGCCGCAACTGCAGCAACTCATGCACGGGCAATGTACCCCGTCGGTCGGGCATGGCGACGATCACTCTGTGTACCCGCTGCTGTTTGATCAATTCCAGCAGGTGCGAAGCCACCGAGTCGCGAGTGACCGCGCCCTCGACGTTGCCGCTCCAGCCAACCACTTCGACACCCATTTCCGATCGTGAACGCAGGCCGTTGACCAGGCGCTGAGCGCGCTCGCCCGTGCCCAACACATAAACTCTCTCTCTCAAATAAGGCCATTGTGCCAGCCATCCGTACGCCGCGCGCCAGCCAAACATCGCGACCGTCAATATCACCAGTCCTGCCAGCGCGGAGTTGTTACCTGGAAGGAAGCGTGGGAAAGCATATCCTACCGCCGCCAGCATGAAGGCGAGAATGCCGGGCACGAGCAGGACCCGGAAATATAGTTCGCCCTTTTCGTCGAAGTGGCCGGGATCGTAAAGATCAAACCAGTGAGAGAAAACCAGCACCAGCAGCGTCACTGCCAGAATCTTCAGGTATCCGCCTTCGTAATTCAGCGCGACATAAAGGTCTTCGCGATGCTGCAGAGCCATGCCCAACAGAAACGAAGTCCATACAATCAGGGCCTCGCCCACCAGCAGAATCAGCGTGCGGATCGGATAATAAACATTAAAGAGCCGGATCACCCTTTACCTCGAACCATCTTTGCCGTATGCGCCGTAATACCGCCGGTATTCCGCGGGGTCGTGCTTCATGCCATTGAGCACGACACCGAGCAAGAGTTTGTCGTCAAATTCCGCCCGAGCTTTGCGCGCCACATCGGACGGCGTAGCAGTCGAGCGCACAACCATGAGCACGCCATCACAATGGTTGCTCATCAGCCCGGCGTCGGAGACGGGAACAGCGGGCGGCGAATCAATGACAATCCAATCGAAGAGAGACTCGACACGGCTCAGCAGAAGTTTCAAGCGGCCGTTCGCAATCAGTTCCGCGGGATGAGAAGTCGACCGGCCCGCGGGGATGAAGAACAAATTCTCCATCGCGCCGCGCTGCATGATCCCGAACTCATCCACTTCGCCCAGCAGATATTCCGCAAGCCCCGGCGTCAAAGCAGTTCCCAACGCAAGGTGCAGGCGCGCAGCGCGCAGGTCCCCATCGATCAACAAAACGCGACGGCCGTGTTGGCGCACCATCGCCTGTGCCAGATTTGCCGCGACGAACGACTTCCCTTCCTTGGGCAGCGAACTCGTCACCAGCACTTTCTTCAGCGGCTGCTTCTCGCGCATCTGGTAAAGGCGCGACCTTAATGTACGGAATTCTTCCGTGCCGGGTCCCTGCTCCGAGTTGTAGAAGAGCATGGTCTTTGCGTCTGGCGACCAGGTACAAGGAACGCAACGCGACAACAAAGTTTCGTAGGTGAGCTGATTTGAAAGAGATGGAACTGTTGGGATGATCGTGGGCGCGCCCGCGGGCGGAATTTGGGCTGAGATCTCAGCAATCTGCCCTGACTCACTGTGACCCGCTTGCGCTGTAGCCCGGTCCTGTTCCGCGCGCTTCAGCGCCTCGTGAATTCGGCTCACAGCTTCCTTTCCTTAGCGGCTTCTCGCTCGGACTCTCGCAGGCGGTCCGCCAGGGTGACCAGCGTTTTGAGTGCTGCCACCAGATCGAGCTTTTCTCCCGACGGAGTGGTGAGCACGGTAGGCTGCGCAGTTGCCGCCTTGTTCGATATGCTGGTTTCGCCCAAATCAAAATCTCGCGCAACGGCCTCCACCACGCTGCTCCGGATTACTTTCTCGTGATCCACGAAGGCACTTACCAGGCAGTGCTCGCAAATCAGATTCACCACGCGCGGGATCCCGGCCGAGTACCGATGGATGACGGCCAGCGCTTCCGGATCAAAGATCTGTTGCCCGTTCGATCCTGCAATTCGCAGTCGTTGCGCCACATAGGCTCGGGTCTCGTCCAGAGTTAACGGATGCGTCTTGGCTCGCAGAGTCAGCCGTTGCCGCAACTGCCGCAGATTCGGCTGCTTCAACTTTTGCTCCAGTTCCGGCTGTCCGACGACGACGATCTGCAGCAATTTCTCGGTGAAAGTCTCCAGGTTCGTCATCAGGCGAA
>Ga0228598_1000036_pt1 | contig 18755 bp, 16 predicted proteins | sample CZU4metagenome_FD_182726 | JGI IMG/M metagenome (GOLD analysis project Ga0228598, IMG submission 182726) | Spruce rhizosphere microbial communities from Bohemian Forest, Czech Republic - CZU4 | ecosystem: Host-associated > Plants > Roots > Rhizosphere | place: Czech Republic: South Bohemian... | reverse complement strand
AGCCTACGGTTGGAAAAGGCAACACCATCAACGAGAGCGAAATGGCGCTCTTCTTTGAGTGCATGCAGTCGTGCGCTCAAAAAGTGCTTGACACGGGCCGACATTGTCAGAGAGGCGATTTAACGCCAGTTATGCGACCACGATGGAAATCCCGAATGGAATTTCCAACTCCAAGAACATTTCTAGGGAAGTGTGTGGGACTTCGATTCCCGCGGTTTCGCAGTCTGACCTGTAGCCCAGAAATACGTCTACGGTTGCGGATTTCTTCAGTTCGAGCAGGTAGTGCTTACGCGGCTTAATCAGCCCCCACAATGTATCGATGTGTTTTCCGAGCGGTTCAGATTTGCCTAGGGGCGGGGTGAAAGACCACATATCATGAGGAAACGACGCGCTACCTCGTTTTCGGTCCCCCTTCCTATGCGTGTGAGTTGGCTGAAGCCTCAGAGCGGTAGAAATCTCGTCGAGGTTCGGCAAGTCGCCAAAAATCCGCAGGGTCGCAGAATACGCGAAATAGTAGGCCCCCTCATTCGATTCTAGGTTGTCGGGAAGGGCTGAGGATGTGTCCATTCCTCCCGACTTTACCCCGATTCGCAGTCCCCGCCAAGGCTTAACTGTCGCTATCAGGCGATTTCACTCAAAACCCTGGCTATTGCACGTTGCTGCGGTTTACGTGCGCCAGAAAAGACTCCGTTGCACAGGAAGCCCCATCCACGACTCTCCGGTCCGGTTGGTGGGGTGGTTTGAAATAGTCCGCGCGAGATCCTTGGCCCCGCTGGAAAACGCGGGGCTTCAGGATGACGTCATGCCGGCAGACGGAACCAACCGTTCTGCCGGCTTTCTGGTTGACTCTGGAACCGATCCAAGGGTTCATTGCGGATGCTGTGAGTGCCAAGTGCAGGTTCCTTCGTTCCGCGTCCACTTGTATCGCGGATTAGTGTGGGACGAGCAGTTCATCGGCGGAATCTGGCAGATTCGGGATGAGCCAGCGGAAGAGTAGAGTTGCGCCGAGGGCCCCCACGATTTGAGCGGCAATGAATAAAGGAACGTCGGCGGGTCGGATGCCGGAGAAAGTATCTGACAACGAACGCGCAATGGTGACAGCTGGATTGGCGAAGGAAGTCGATGCAGTGAACCAATACGCGGCAGTGATGTAACTTGCAACCGCGAAGGGAACCGCGCCTGAGCGCAAACGCGAGCATCCCCAGATCACCGAGAGCAAGCCGAAGGTGGCGATGAACTCGCTGAAGACTAAATTCCATCCCGACCGGCTATGAGATGACAGCGAGTACCAGCGCAGGCCGAACATCAAGTGGGCGACCACTGCTCCCAAAATTCCACCCGCACATTGGGCGGCGATGTAAGCGGGTGCTTCGGACCAGGGGATGCCATGTTCGAGCGCGTCGGCGAGGGTGACTGCCGGATTCAAATGGGCGCCGGAGATCGGGCCGAAGGTCAGAATCAGCGCGGCCAGGGCGGCTCCGGTTGCGATAGTGTTTGCAAGCAAAGCGATGGCGACATTTCCGCCGGCCAAGCGCTCCCCCATAATTCCGGAGCCGACGACGGCCGCAACCAGGAAAGCGGTTCCGACAAATTCCGCGACGACTCGCGCCTGCAGGTTGAATTTCATTGCTGGCCGATACTCTTAATTTCTCTCTGGATTGCGAGGCGGTCCAAGGCGGTGATGGGAAGGTTCAGGAACAAACCGATGCGGCGATCGAGCATGAAGAAAGCGTCACGATAAGCGCGCTGAATTTCCTGCGCCGTTCCTTGCACGGCCGCTGGGTCGGGCACGCCCCAATGTGCAGTCATGGGCTGGCCTGGCCATATGGGGCAGACCTCTTTTGCGGCGTTGTCACAGACGGTGAAAACGAAGTCGAGCTTAGGCGCGGCGGGCTGGGCAAACTCGTCCCAGCCTTTGCTGCGGAGGCCAGCGGTGGCGATATGAGCAACTTCGAGTTGGGCCAACGCTTCGGGACGAACCGTTCCCGATGCATGGCTGCCGGCACTGAAAGCGGTAAAGCGTGGACCACCCTTATGGTTCAGGATTCCTTCCGCCATAATGGAGCGGGCTGAGTTTCCGGTGCACAGGAATAAGACGTTGTAGTGTGGTTGCATGGTGCGCTTCTCAGTTGCAGCATGTGGGAGCGCAGCAAGCTTGCTTTGGCTGCGGCTTCACGGCCCGCACGAAGGCGCTCATGAACTTGCCGTCAACCTGGGGTGCGATTGCGTCGACGTCGATGTTCTGGCCGCAGAGCATCTCGCGGGCATCCTCAAGGCGATAAATTCTGGTTGGTTCGAGGTCGATCTGTTCGAATCCGGCTGACGCCAGCTTGCTTCGGTATTCGTTTTCCTCCAGCGCACCCGCGACACAGCCAACCCACAAGAGCACGCTTTTGCGAATCTCGGGAAGCATTTCGCCGCGAGTGACGACGTCGGAGACGGCGAATCGGCCTCCGGGCTTGAGAACTCGGAAGGCTTCGCGCAAGACGCTGTCTTTGTCGGCGGACAGGTTGATGACGCAATTGGAAATGATGACGTCGACGGAATTATCGGGCAGGGGGATGTGTTCGATCTCACCTTTCAAGAATTCGACGTTGTCGATTCCGGCTTTGCGCTTGTTCTCGTTCGCGAGCGCCAGCATTTCGTCCGTCATGTCCAGACCGTAGGCTTTGCCAGTTGGTGCGACCCGTTTCGCCGAGAGAAGAACGTCGATGCCACCACCAGAGCCGAGGTCAAGAACGACTTCTCCCGGTTTTAGTTCGGCCAACGCGGTGGGGTTGCCGCAGCCGAGCGAAGCCAGCAGAGCCTCTTCGGGGATTTGGCCGGCCTGCAGCGCGTCGTAGAGGTTAGAGGTAATCGGGTCACAACCGGTGCTTGCGGTCGCTCCGCAGCACGAACTGCCGCCGCTGGTGACCCGGAGTGCGGCCTGACCATATTTTTGTTTGACGACTTCCTTGATGTCGGGGTGGCTCATGTTTTCTCCTTACTTGCAAAGTTGAACGATCGATTCCGGCTTGAGCGCTTTGTTGCGGGTGCAGCACTCGGCATATAAGAACTGAAGCAGTTCTTGCAGAGCGTTTGTGTTGGCGGTGTAGCGCAAAAAGGTGCTCTCCCGTTTCACGTTTACGAGGTCTTCGGACTTTAGTTTGTCCAGGTGGTGAGAGAGAGTGGAACTGGGAACGTCGAGTTCTTCTTGAATTTCGCCGACCACCAGGCCATCGGGATGAGCCGACAGCAGCAATCGCATGATTTGGAGGCGAGGCTCGGTTCCCATGGCCGAAAACATGTCGGCGAACTTGGCTACCTGCTCGGCGGAGCGCTTGGATTGGGTCGGCGTCATAGTTCGATAATTGCAGAAATATGGGATCATGTCAACAGAAAGTGCGTCCCGATTCTGGGCGGGTACAATGGCGGGCATGCGCATTCCACTTTGGCTGAGGATTGGCTGGAGTCTCTGGGTGCTGGTGTGGATACCCGTTTACTGGCATCAGTATGGGGTGCAGAACTTTCTATACTTCTGTGATCTGGGAAACTTGTTCATTTGCGCCGCGTTGTGGTTGGAGAGTTCGCTGCTGTTGTCGTGGCAGGCTTGCGGGTTGTTGCTTTTTCAAACTCTTTATATCGTCGATTTGATCGGAGCGCTGGTGAGTGGCCGGCACGTCATCGGTGGGACCGAATATATGTTTGATCCTCACCTGCCGCTGGCGGTGCGGCTGCTCAGTTTGTTTCACATTGTGGCGCCGCCGCTGCTTTTGTGGGCGATTTGGCGACTGGGGTATGACGGGCGGGGTTGGAAGTATCAGACGGTCACGGCGTGGATTGTGGTTCCAATCAATTATTTCTGGCGTCCGCAATGCGATGTGAACTGGGCGCGTGGGCCATTCTTTCACGAGCAGCACTTTATTCCGGGGATTGTGTACTTGGTGGGATATCTGGTGATTGTCCCGGCTTTAGTTTATTGGCCTACGCATTTGGTTTTGCAATGGGCGAGTAGATTTCGCAACCGTCCCGCGTGAGCCTGACTACGACCCTGCCAGTCCGCGCGAGATCCTTCGCCCCGCTGGAAAACGCGGGGCTTCAGGATGACGTCAAAAACCGTGATGATTTGCTAACGGCTCGCGGCCACGAGAGCTCGCTGGGTGGCTTCTAGCAAGGCTTCTGGGCCTACGGGTTTTCCGGTGGCTCGTTCCATCCAGAGGTCGGGGGTGATGCGGCCCATCTTCGCCATGCGCTCGAACTCGGGGCCGATGCTGCCGGCTTTCTTCATTTGTTCTTCGATCTGGAACGCGATCATGTGTCCGATGGGGTAATCGGGTAGATAGAGGAACGAGTCGATCATGTGGGAGTAGATTCCGAGCAGCACGACATCGTTCTTGTGGAAGACCGGAGCATAGTAGCGATTCCAGATGTCTTTGGAGATCTGCACCGTGGCTGCGTCGAGTTGCTTCGGAGTGGCTTGCGGGTGATCGTACATCCAGTGCCAGACGCCCATGTCAACCAGCGCGACTCCAGCAATCTCGTAGGTTCCCCAGAAATCGTTCAAGGTCTTTTCGGCTTGGCTCTTGGCATCGGGCGCGGGAAGGCCGAGCAGTTCGAGGTCGTGGCCCTGGAAGACGAAGGCGAGAGCCTCGGTGAAAGCCGTGTTGGGCACGCCTTGAAACAGAGTGAAGTCGTTGTCGTTGAGCGAGAAGGTCTGCTCCACGTTGTGTCCCATTTCATGCACGGCGATGTTGAAGCCCTTGTAGTTCATGCCGGTTTTTTCTACGCGGGTGCGGAGGTGGGCTTTTTCGGATCGCATGGAGGATCCCATGGCGTGGCCGGAGCCGCGGGCGGGATCGACGATGATGTTGTTGGCCACGTGCTGCGCGCGGTCGGGGGCGAATCCGAGTTTCATGAGCAGGTTGGGAATGTCCTTCTGGTAGGCCTCAGCGGTCGGATATTTTTTGGACACGATCTCATCCAACTGCGCTTCGGTATATTGGTTGCCCGGACGAAAACCGTTGTACCAGATGTCGAAGGGTTCGAGCGGACGGCCGAGGCGGACTTGAATCAACTGCGCGGTTTGCGCTACTAACGAAGAACTCAGGACCTGCTCCAACATGGCTCTTACCTGCGGTTCCGGAATCTCGCGGTCTTCGTCGAAGCGGCGGTCGATCAGCGTGGGTGCGGTCGGAGAATAGGGATCGGCCTTGCGCGCGGCTTGGAAATCCCTCAGCAAAGTGGCGTAGCGGGCGTCAGGTTCAGCGGCATTGGTGATTGGTAGATTGTTGGTGGTCTTGGCGTCTGAGTCTTTCGCTGCCGCGGGTTTCACTTCGTTGGTGTACGGATTCCAGTCTACCGTGGGATTGTTGATTGCAACTTGTGGAATTGTCTGCGTGACGATGCGTTCCATTACCTGCTGGATCATGCGTTGCTTGGCGGGACCGCTCTGTGCGTCCGAATAGTCGGCTTTGATTTCGTCGCGCAGGTTCCAGTGGCTCAACAGGCGCATTTTGGGCGGGAAAAGGCGCTGGCCCTGAGGATCGACGAGATGGTACATCCAGATGTTGTATTGCGCGATGTACTGTCCGGCCTGTGCTGCAGCTTGAGAGATGGCAAGGTTAACGTCGGCTGGGATGCGCTTATCAAAACGTTGCGCGAGGCGGACTTCGGCCCACTGACGTCGCGTCCAGTTGGGACCGTCTTTCAGACGTTCGTCGAGCGTGGTGAGGGGAAAGTTCAGCAGGACCGTGAACGCTAATTTGTTGTTGAAGAAGTCGTCGATGACGTGCGCGGAAGGATCGTAGCCGGCGAATACTTCATCGAAGGGTAGCATCGGGCCAAGATCGAGATCGGATTGCTGATTGAACTCGCGATTGATCTCGTGCATATGGCCGTCGAGTTGTTCGAGCAGACTCTGGAAGCGGCTGAACATGGTGTCGAGCGTGGTTTGATCGCCGGCGAAGTTGGTGCTGACGAAGTCTTCGAAGGTGGCCGCATCGCCGTCGTCGGCGCGCCAGAACTCGGCTACCTGATGGAGGCCACGCCCGAGGCGAAGTTTTTGTTGGGCGCCGTACTTGGCGGTCAGTTCGCTTTGCAGTTTGGCGATCGAGTCGTTCATCCATGGTGGGGCTGCGGATGTCTTAGCGGGAGTGGAAGCGTTCTGCATCGAAATCTCCTCGGAACAAAAAAGTGGAACCGCGACGCATACGATGGCTATGGCCAGCAGCGTCAAACGAGGACGTTGTTTCATTCTCTGCTCCTCTTCATTTCAATTTCTTGCTCCTCACTGCCGAGTCCGGATCCGGGTAAGGCAAGGAATTACTGAACTCAGAGATGTCGGAAGACGCGAAGTCGGGGAAGGGCAGTTTACTACTCTCGCGCCATTGTTGCACTTCATGGGAGACCGCGGCAGCTTTCTCTTTGTCCACGCCAGGATCACGACCCAGATAAACGGTGCGGGAGGGAAAGGCGAAGCTGGTGCCCGAAGCTTCCACGATTTCCGTGATCCTGAGCAGAAGGTCCTCTTGAATCGCGAGAAATTCGTTGTTGTCTCTGGTCAATACATAAGAAAACACTTCCAGATTCATGGAAGCGTTGTCGTATCCAATAAATCGAATGCGCGCGCTCGCGGTTTCAACCTTGGGGTGTTCGTAGAGCAAGCGCCGAATCTGGGCGAGCACATAACGCAACTGATCGGAGGAAGTCTCGTAGCGCAGGTCTAGCTTGGCATTAAAAAGGATTTTATCGCGCCGGCTCAGGTTCTCCACGTTCATAGTGGCCAGAGAGCCGTTAGGAATAGAGAGCTCGCTTCTTTCCGGAGTGCGAATACGAGTGGAGCGCAGGCTGATGTCTTCTACCGTCCCAATCCTGTCGCCGAAACGGCATATGTCGCCCACGCGAAGGACTTCATCCGCAAGGAGGGAAACGCCGCCGAAAAGATTCTCCAGGGTTTTCTGGGCAGCGAAGGCGACGGCAATTCCGCCGATTCCCAATCCGGCGAGCGCGGTCGACATGTTGAAGCCGAGAGAGCTGAGTATGGCAAGTAGAGCGAAGATGACAATCAAGGCGTTCAGGACGCGTTCGCCGAGCAATAAAAGCGTTCCCTCGCCCTTGCGTCCGGCGTAGAGCGCACGTTCTCGAAGCCGCCGCGCAATTTGCCGCAGGATTGCCGATAGTAGCCAGCCACATCCGATGATGAATACCACGCCGATTACCAGCTGGTAGTAGTGGAGATATAACAAGGGCAGGCTGAGCTCACGTACACAAAGAACGTGAATCATCGTGCCCAATAGAAGCCACAGGGGACGGGAGATCGATTGCCATACTCCCGTGCGAAGCGGCTGGCCACGATGTAACTTTCCTAAAAGGCCGAGAACCTTAATCAACAACCAGCCCAACCCTGCGGCGAGTGGCAGGGCCAGCAAGATTGCCAGCCACTGCCATGCAGGCAAACCCAAGAACAGCCACTCAACCATAAATTTGGGCAGGTGGGCCTCGAGTTGGCGGACCTCCAGACGGTCGTAGAGGTCGGGTACTTTGGCCAATGTCTGGGACGAGATCAACCAGATTTTCGCTCCGCTGGAATCGGGGACGTGCGCGAGGGTGAGGTCAGCATCAACGTCCCCGGCGGATAAGACTCCGATGCGCTGCTGGTCTGAAGGAACTCCTTCTTGCGGAGTTCCTTCGGGCCGATTGCTAATCAGTCGCAGATTGCCGGCAAAGGCTCGATCCATCACCACTTTCAGCTTGGTCGCCAGTTCCTCACCTTGCCCTGTGCGCTTGGCATTTATCTGCAGATACTGCGCAGCGATCGAATAATTCCCCGCTTGCCCCGCATGCAGGAATCCGTAGATGGTGCCGCTAGGAGTATCGCGGCCCAGCGGGTCGGTTGCGGGCTGGGTCGCGGCTTCGGTCGAGAACTTGCCCAGCTGCGCCGGAAGCAGCTGTCCGGCGGCGGCCACGGAAACGGTTACGCACAAGAGGAGCCAATGAACTCGTTTAAACAAAGAAGACATGGTTCCTTCTCCAGAGGAGGGCGCAAGTGCGCCCGCGAATGCCTGCGCAGAGCGAGAGTTCATTGTATCGAAGGAAGACCAACGTCGCGGAATCGTGAGCGCGTTCGGTAGTGGCTCAGTTTAAACTGAGCCACTACCGCGCGTTCTAATGGCGTTTGGGTCGAGACACATCCGTGGCGGTGCCGAAGAAAACTTCGGCCGAATTCATTACCGTTTCCGAGAGCGTCGGGTGAGGATGGATGGTGAGCGCAACGTCCTTGGCAAGCGCGCCCATCTCGATGGCGAGCACTCCCTCGGCGATGAGCTCGCCAGCACCGACGCCGACGATTCCCACGCCCAGCACGCGCTCGGTTTGCGGATCGACGAGCAGCTTGGTCATGCCTTCGGTTCGGTCGATGGTCATGGCGCGTCCTGAGGCGGCCCAGGGGAACCGGGCCACTTTAATTTCGCGATTATCTTTCTGCGCCTGGGTTTCGGTGAGGCCGCACCAGGCGACTTCGGGATCGGTAAAGACGACGGCGGGGATGGCATTCGGTTCGAAGGCGACTTTATGTCCGGCGATGGCCTCTGCGGCGGTACGTCCTTCGTGCATGGCTTTGTGGGCGAGCATGGGTTCGCCGACTACGTCGCCGATGGCGTAGATGGCAGCATCGTCTGTTTGCAGTTGCTTGTTGACTTGGATGAATCCGCGAGGGCTGACTTTGACTTGGGTCTTGTCCAGGCCGGAGATTTCGGAATTCGGCTTGCGTCCGACTGAAACTAAAACCTTGTCAAACAGTTTTTCGCGTTCTTTTACTTCCGGGCCATCGAATGTAACGAGGATTCCGTTGGATTCTTCTTTTACGGCGGCGACGGTGGTGTTGAGCAGAATGGAATCGAAAATCTTCTCGATGCGTTTGTGCAAGGGCAGGACAAGATCGCGGTCAGCTCCGGGCAAAAGTCCGGGCAGCATCTCGACGACCGAGACTTTGGAGCCGAGCGCAGCGTAGACGGTGCCGAGTTCGAGGCCGATGTAGCCGCCGCCGATGACCAGCAGGGTGCCGGGGACTTCGGTCAGATCCAGTGCGGATGTGGAATCCATTATGCGCGGGGTTTCGAGTTTGAGGCTGGGAATGATTGCGGGCCGCGACCCGGTGGCGATAATGATGCGGTCGAAAGTGAGAGAATCCTCGCTGCCGTCGGTGCGACTCACGCGCAAGGCATTCGAATTTTCGAATGCAGCTTTGCCCTGAATGTATTCGACCTTTCTTTGTTTCGTAAGCGCCCCTAGGCCGCCTGTCAGTTTCTTGACGACGCCTTCTTTCCAGGAGCGCAGGCGGGGTAAGTCGATGTTGGGATCCGCATAGTCGATTCCCCAGTTTTTTGCGTGCCGGGTTTCGTCGATCAGCTTGGCGAGATGGAGGAGTGATTTGGACGGGATGCACCCGCGGTAAAGGCACACGCCGCCCGGATTTATTTCTGGGTCGATCAGCGTGACGTTCAATCCGAGGTCAGCGGCGAGGAAAGCAGCGGCATAGCCACCGGGGCCTGCGCCGATCACTGCGATGTGTAAGCAGGTTGTATCCACCATTGTTCTCGCTCTTTACTTTATTTTCGAAACACTATTTTAGAAACACTCACCGCGCCGGAGATGAATCGGACACAATCAGCTGCCGACCGGAGATATCAATCGTGAGGACCTTCCCCAGCCAAAAGTCGAGGCCGACCACGCAATCGTAAATTATGTCGGCGAAGGTTGTGGGTGCGTCCGCAATCGCGATCTGGGGTGCAGCCGCGAGCGCGATCTTCGGCAGAGTTGTCTTGTAACGAACGGTAGTTACCCCGTCGGAGTTTTTCTGCTCCCGCTTCTTCACATCTTTTCCGTCTTTGTCGATCGCAAGCGGCGCCATGAACCGCGTGGCTACGGTTGCGTTCGGGCTGCCTGTATCAATTTCGCATTGGCCGGGCCGATTGCCTATCAAAAAGTCTGAGAACAAGTCGAGCGTAATGCCGCGCTGCTCGTCGAACTTCAGAGGAGATGTTTTTCCTATCCTGCGCCGTTGCGCCAGGGACTTCGCAGTTTCGAACACCATGACTTTGTTGACGAAGTCGAGAGTAAATGGCTGCTCGCGGAAATCGTTGACTGAAACAATACCCTGAAGGTGCAATTGGTCTAGCATGTCCCATGCGCCGACGACGACATTGCTCCTGACCACCGGCCCCACGGAAATCTCGGAGACTGTGAATAGTGGAACGTCGAGCCGATCACCCCACATGCGGAAGGCTGTGAACTTACCCGCAGGCGTGCCATGCAGTTTCTCGATTACGCTCGGCGCGAGGACATCCATGCCGGCGCCCGTATCAAAGATTACGTGCGCAGAAAGTGTTCTACCTAATGTGGCGGGGACCATCACAAAACCTTCGGGGCTGATGGTCAATGGAATCTCGACCGGCTTCCTGGAAGCGAGCGCGGGCAGTGCTATCAGTAAGACGAGAACAACCGGGGTGTTTCGCATCCGGAATATTTTCCGAGCTGAATTCAAAAGCCAAAATCTCATCCCTGAACCGACAACAAGAAAGGCTGCTCAAAGGCTTCCGCAATCCAGCGCAGGAAGCGGGCGGCGTCCGCACCGTCGATGAGCCGGTGGTCGTAAGACAAAGACACCGGCAGCACGAGGCGCGGTTCGAACTTCCCGTTCAGCCACACCGGTTCCATGCTCGAGCGCGAAAGACCAAGGATGGCGACCTCCGGATAGTTCACGATCGGAGAGAATCCAGTGCCGCCAATTCCGCCGAGGTTGGTGATGGTGAAGGTGCCGCCTTCCATTTCCGCGAGCGTGAGCTTCTTATCTTTCGCTTTGCGGGACAGTTGTGTGAGCTCAGCCGCGAGTTCGACGATGTTCTTCTTATCGACATCGCGAATGACGGGTACCAGGAGACCACGGTCGGTATCTACGGCAACGCCGATGTTGATGTATTGCTTATAAACAATTTCGTCTTTGGCGAGGTCGATGCTGGCGTTAAACTGGGGAAAGATCTTCAGCGCCGACGAGCAAACCTTCAATGCGATTGCGGTCACGGTCATCTTGCCGCCGGCTTCTTCCGCTTTAGGCGCGAAACGCGCGCGCAAGTGCTCGAGTTCCGTGATGTCTGCTTTATCGTTCTGCGTCACGTGTGGGACGGTGGTCCACGCCTGCCACAAATGTTCGGCGGTTTTGCGGCGCACGCCTCGAATCGAAACCCGCTCGACCTTGCCCCACTTGGTGAAATCAGGCAAATCCGGTTGGGCAAATTGAGCGCCGTGTGGGGTTTGAGCAGCCGCAACCGCGGACGCGAACAACGACTTCGAGTACGCCTTGACATCGTTTTCACTGATGCGCCCGCCAGGTCCGCTGCCTTTGACGCTATGAACGTCGATGCCGAGTTCGCGTGCCAAGCGGCGGACGTGCGGGGCCGCGGGAACCGGCTCGCGATGCTCACTGCCCGCCACCTTTTCGAGTTGTGCCGGCATGGCGAAGCTCGGAAGAAACGATTGCGGTTGATCAGGCGGCAGGGCCTGTTCTTCGGTTTTTCCCTCGGCCTGAATGGCAGCCTGGAAAGCGAGACGCGCTCCATGTTGGCCGGAGACATGCTCAACTGGGGCGTGCTTGGGTTTCTGCACTTGAGGTGCGGTAGCGCCTTCGAGCGTGAAGATGACGTCGCCAACTTTAATCTTCTCGCCTTGTTTTACGCGAACCTCTTTGACGATTCCGCTGATCGAAGATGGAACTTCGATCACCGCTTTGTCGGTCTCAAGTTCCATCACCGGCTGGCCTTCGGAGACCTTGACGCCGGGAGAAATCATGAGGCGCACGAGATCGCCCTGGGAAATATTTTCTCCGAGTTCAGGAAGTTTGAATTCTGTGGAAGCGGCAGGTGAGCTGTTAACGCGCCGCTCTCTCGGCACGGTCGGCGCTGAGGTTTGAGCTGACGCTTCAACCGGAGTTGCTTTTGTGCTGGAAGCTGACGCTGCGGCTTGTTGCGCTTTGGGTTCTTTCGTGGACTCTTTCGCGGGCGAGGGCGCCCGCACCACACTTCCGCCTGCGCCGTTTTCGAAGGTGAAAATCACCTGGCCGACCTTGATCTTTTCGCCCTCTTTGACGCGAATCTCTTTCACAACGCCGCTCACGGTGGAGGGCACTTCGACGACTGCCTTGTCCGTTTCCAGTTCCATCACGGCCTGGCCTTGGGTGATAGTAGCGCCGGGCGAAATCATCAGGCGGACGAGGTCCCCCTGGTCAATGTTTTCGCCGAGTTCCGGTAGCTTGAATTCTGTCACTGTGACTTTTTCTCCGTTGTTCCAGCGGGGCCTCTAGCTAATGGCCGGGTTCAGTTTTTCGGGATTAATGCCCAGGTCTTTGATTGCCTCTTGGAGTATCTCTGGACCGATCTGTTTATCACGAGCAAGGGCGGTCAATGTCGCCAGTACGATGTGTTTCGCGTCCACTTCGAAGAAGTCACGAAGCGAAGCTCGATTCTCGCTGCGGCCGAAGCCGTCCGTTCCCAGGGCGGTTAGCGGCCGCGGCACCCACCGTGCAATCGATTCCGGAAGCACCTTCATATAATCCGATGCTGCCACGAAGACTCCCGGCGCGTCTTTAAGGCACTGCGCGACGAATGGCACGCGGGGGGCCTCGTGCGGATGCAACATGTTCCAGCGCTCGCAGTCGTTGCCGTCGCGATAAAGGCGTTTGTAGCTGGTTACACTCCAGACATCTGCGGCAACTCCGTATTTCTCTTCCAAAATCTCCTGCGCCTTGAGCACTTCGAACATGATGGTTCCACTTCCGAAAAGCTGGGCTCGGAGCTTTGCATCCTTTTTTGCCGAAGCTTTGAAACGGTACAAACCTTTCAGGATGCCGTCCCGGACTTCTGAGCCATGCGGCATCTCGGGCATGGGCAGTGGTTCGTTGGTGACGGTCAAGTAATAGAAGATGGATTCCTGATCTACATACATTCGCTTGATGCCGTCCTGAATGATCACGGCGATTTCGTAGGCGAAAGCGGGATCGTAGGCGAGAAGATTTGGCACGGAAAGTGCCAACACATGACTGTGGCCGTCCTGATGCTGCAAGCCCTCACCGGCAAGGGTAGTGCGGCCGGCGGTGCCACCAATCAGGAAGCCGCGGGTACGCATGTCGGCCGCGGCCCAAATCAGATCACCGATGCGCTGGAAGCCGAACATCGAGTAATAAATGAAGAAGGGAATCGTGTTGATTCCGTGATTCGCATACGCCGTGCCAGCCGCGATGAACGAGCACATCGAACCAGCTTCGGTAATGCCTTCCTCGAGGATCTGTCCGTTTTTGGCTTCTTTGTAGTAGAGCAGAGTATCCATGTCGACCGGTTCATAAAGTTGGCCGACGCTGGAGTAAATGCCCACCTGGCGGAACAGCGCTTCCATGCCGAAGGTGCGAGCTTCGTCTGGAATGATGGGCACGATGAGCTTGCCAATCTCGGGGTCGCGCAGCAGCTTTCCCAGCAACCGGACGAAGACCATGGTCGTGGCAACGTCGCGTCCTTCGGTGCCTTTGTAAAATTCTTCGAAGTGAGACTCGGAGACGGGGCTGATCGGCTTGGCTCGCACCTTGCGTTCCGGGAGATACCCACCGAGTTGCTTGCGCCGTTCTTTCATGTAGGTGATTTCGGCGCTATCGTCCGCGGGACGATAGAAGGGAGCGTTGTGCAGTTCGTCGTCGGGAATCGGAATCCCGAAACGCGAACGGAACATTTCCAGCTCATCGTCGTTGAGCTTTTTCTGCTGATGCGTAATGTTCTTGCCTTCACCTGCTTCGCCCAGGCCATAGCCCTTGATGGTCTTGGCGAGAATGATGGTAGGCGAGCCCACGTTCTCTACAGCCGCCTTGTAAGCGGCGTGGACTTTAATGGGATCGTGGCCACCAAGTCGCATACGCGCGAGTTGTTCATCGGAGAGATGCTCGACCATCTTGAGCAGACGGGGATCAGTGCCGAAGAAATTCTGTCGGAAGTAGGCACCGCTCTCGACAAAGTATTTCTGATACTGGCCGTCGGCGATCTCGCCCATGCGCTTGACCAGCAGCCCATCGCGATCGTTGCGGATGAGGCTATCCCAATCGCCGCCCCAGATGACTTTGATCACGTTCCAGCCGGCGCCGCGGAAAATGGCTTCCAGTTCCTGTATAATCTTGCCGTTGCCCCGCACCGGACCGTCCAAACGCTGCAGGTTGCAGTTCACGACGAAGATCAGATTGTCGAGCCGTTCGCGCGAAGCCAGCGTGATGGAGCCTAGAGACTCGGGTTCATCCATTTCGCCGTCACCCAGGAAGGCCCACACTTTGCCATCGGTCGAGAGCTTCAGTCCACGATTTTCGAGATAGCGGATAAAGCGCGCCTGATAGATCGCCTGGATCGGGCCCAATCCCATGGAAACCGTAGGGAACTCCCAGAAATCAGGCATGAGCCACGGATGTGGATAAGAGGATAAGCCGCCGCTGGGCATTAGTTCGCGGCGAAAGTTCTCCAGTTTCTGTTTAGGGATGCGGCCTTCGAGATACGCGCGAGCATAGATGCCGGGGGCGGCATGGCCCTGGAAATAGACGAGATCGCGATCACCGGTCTCGGTTTGGGCGCGCAGGAAATGGTTAAACGCTACCTCGTAAAGAGTTGCCGCCGAGGCGAAAGTCGAAATATGCCCACCGATGCCTTCCTGCATCTTGTTGGCGCGCACTACCATGGCTAGGGCATTCCAACGCACCAAGCTCTTAATGCGGCGCTCCATTTCCTGGCTACCGGGGAATGGCGCCTGCTGAATCGATGGAATGGTGTTCTGATAGGGCGTAGTCGCGGTGAAGGGGAGGTTTACCCCGGCGGCCCGCTTGGCGTGCAACGACAACTGCTGGAGCAAGCGTCCGGCGCGCTCAGGGCCGCCTTCAGCTAACACATAGTCGAGGGAATCGAGCCACTCCCGAGTCTCGAGCACTTCCAATCCATTCGTCTGGGTCTCAGCCACGTCAGGTTTCTCCATGTGTCGAATAGGAATATTCCATGATAGACAATCGCGGGGAATTTTGCTGGCAGGACTTCCTGCAAAGCTAATGGCGGAGTATATTTGTGCTGAAACAGGAATCTTTCGGTCGTTCGGAAACATCCGACCGCCAAGGCTCGAGTGTTGCTTATTGCCGATTGAAATGCAAGTCAGCTGTACCCATTCGGAGGCAGATTGCATCCAAGTCCGCCAGAAGCAAATAATGCACTGAATTCGTAATTTTAAAGAGGAGACTCCCTATGGCAAAAAGACCTGCAGCAAAACTTAACGCCCAGCCGCGCATCCACCAAAGGGCGGCCGAAATTCAAGAGTATGGCACTGTCAGCCATGCTTTGCCTTTGGAACTGGAAGAGCCGGTACGTCTGGAAATGACGGAACGACTCAATCAATTACTCGCCGACACCATGACCCTGCGCGATTTGTACAAGAAATCTCATTGGCAGGTCGCCGGTCCGACTTTCTATCAACTTCATCTGCTTTTCGATAAGCATTTCGGTGAGCAGTCGGAGCTTGTCGACACCGTAGCCGAGCGGATTCAATTGCTCGGAGGTCTCAGCATAGCAATGGCCCACGATGTGGCGGAAACTACCCGAATCGAGCGGCCACCCAAGGGCAGGGAGGAGGTTCCGGTGCAACTCTCTCGCTTGCTGGACGCGCACCAGATCATCATTCGCGACTGCCGGGAACTGGCGAAACTGGCTTCCACACTGGGAGACGATGGGACCAACGATGTCGTCGTCAGTGATGTTTTGCGGACCAATGAGTTGCAGGTCTGGTTCATCAGCGAGCACCTGGTATCGATGCCCCTCGTGGAAGCCGTCGATAGCGCTGCTGCGGCAGATTGATTTGATTTGTCGAAAGTTGATGGTAGGGCTGGTTTTCAGGCCAGCCCTTATCTATTGTTGGCTGCTCATAGCTTGACTGCGCTGGGACTCGGGGTCAGTATAGTGGGCACGTCAGGAGGGGGTTGCGACCCGCGCTACAGCGGAGTGGAATTATTTACGAATTCGGAACAAAAACAGTGAGGCCCGAAACTGGCCCTTCTTAGCTTCGGTACCAGCTGGGCTTGCGCAATAATAAATGCAAATTCCTGATACCGGAAATGCCTCTAAGTTGCTATTATTACATTACTTGTGCGGCTAGTAGATGGGGGGGCAAATGTTTCCAGGCGGACAGAACTTGCGCGTGTTGCGCGAGCAACTGGGATTGACAATGCGGGATGTCGAAAACGCAAGCGCACGAATCGCCCAGAAGCGTGCGAATGACGAATTTGCCATCCCCCCGAGTCGACTTTCGGATGTCGAGACAAAAGGAGTGATCCCCAGCATCTACCGTTTGTATTCGCTGGCCGTGATCTATCGCAGGGATATCCGCGAACTCCTGTCCTGGTACGGCGTCGATTTGAATGGAATGGCGACGGATCTGGACTTCGTCATTCCCCCGAAATCGCATGTTTCCGAAGCCTTGGCGAATCTTTCCAGTATCAACATGCCGGTTCGGCTTGACCCCAGCTTCGATCCCCGGCGCACGGTAAACTTTGGACGAATGGTCGAGCAGTGGGGCCAGGTCCCACTCGCCTATCTGGCGCAATTTGCCACCTGCCAGTACACCTATGGTTATATCGGGAGCGACGATTTGACCATGTACCCGATTTTGCCGCCCGGCAGCTTTGTCCAGATCGATGAATCGAAGAACAAGGCAGAAGAAGGCGGTTGGAGGTCGGAATACGAGCGCCCTATCTACTTTGTGGAAACCCGAGACGGCCACACCTGCTGCTGGTGCACCATGACGCGGGAGGAGATTATTCTACAGCCGCACCCGCTATCACCGGTCGCCGCGCGCGCTCTACGCTATCCTCAAGAAGCTGAAATCATTGGTCAGGTGGTCGGAGTTGCTATCAGGCTGGGGGATTGGCGCCCGCTTTTGGATTCTTCAACAGGCTCGAAAGCGCGTGAAGTACTGAACTGAGATGACGCGCCGATCCCGCGCCGGGTCCGTGGGGCAGCAGATTCGGCGTTGTGGTCGCGAGTCGTTCCACGTACGCCTCAGGTGGAATTCCAGCAACCTCGCTGGAATGCTTTGCATCCTCTACTAAGTTTCGGATTGGCATAGCCAGCACTTTGGAGAGAAGCGAGCGGTGGGCTCGCGCCAAGGCACGCTTGGCCGCCGGGTCCCCATAGACGCGAGCCAAGCCCCAATGCTCGTAGTTTCCGCCTTTGTCCCGCAAGCCCGAGAGATATTCCAGTCGGTTCAGACAGCCTGCGAAGGCTCTCAGCGTGGTTTCTTGCAGGTCTTCAAGTGCCGAATGCAGCGTCATTGTTATGTTGTTACGTTTTTGGAAATAGAGAATTACTTCGGTACTCTGTTCCAAAAGGCTTCCGCCAATACATTATCACGAGGTATTCCCACATTCGAAAGGAAATCACACTGTGACCAATAGCTCCCGCTGGTTGGCTGTTGCGCTGCTTCTGACCACCACCGTTTCGTTGCCCTCAACCCTCAAGGCCATTGTTGACACCCCGACCGGACCGATTACTCTCCCGACGCCCCCGTTGCCCCCGGATGGCAACCCGACGGGCCCCCCGAGTGTCGTGAGGGGCCAATAGGTCTCGTCAAAGCTTTTGTTGTGGGCTGCCGCGAAAGGGTGTATATTCTGCGCGGTAGCCCATGTCTGCCTCGGTAATACTGTATTACTACTTGTGGATAGCTCCGCACGTCCTTGAGGCGATCGTTTTGTTTGCCATGGTCCGTCGCGGACTGCATCGGCAGTTCCCGATGTTCTTTCTCTACATCAGTTTTGAGATTGCCCAGTGCTTTTGCCTGCTTTACGTGTCTCAATATATTTCCTACTTCTCCGGGGTTTATTTCCAGGTCTATGCCGTAGGACTGGCCATCAGTACTGCCATTCGATTTGCCGTGATCTATGAGCTGTTCTGTCATTTTTTCCGGCGTTACCCGGCAATCAGCGGGGCGGGGAAGTTGCTGTTCCGCGCGGCCAGCGTGGTGCTTCTCCTCATAGCTCTCGGGTTGGCCATTTCTGCACCGGGTAACGCTCCGCGCGCGTCGTTAAACGACGCGACGTACGTGGCGTTGAAAACAACAACGTTCGCGGCCGATCGAGCGGTTAGCGTTCTGCAGGGTGGGCTTCTGATTTCTCTATTTCTGTTCTCCCGCTATTTCGTGCTCTCTTGGCGAAGTCCTGCATTCGGCATAGCATTAGGCATGGGAACATTCGCAATTGCGGAATTCGCTACAACGGCGCTTCGGCTCTACGTTCCCATCAGCAACAAAGTTTACGATCGCGCCGCGATGGGAATCTATCACCTCTGCGTGTTGATCTGGATTATGTATGTGGTGCGACCGGAACCCGAACTTCGATTCGAGTTGAAAAGTTTGCCTACATACGACTTAGAAATTTGGAACCAGGAGTTGGAGCGTCTTCTTCGGCAATGACTGTTACCCTGATTCTTATATCCACCGCATTGTTAGCTCTGGCGCTTTTGGTCAGGCTGGCCAAGGGTCGAGCTGTTGCCCCCGAAGTCCTGGAGAACCCGACCGAGCACCTCCGCGCAGTGGACGTAGGGGCGTTTCGGAACCTGGTTGATCCCGGCGAGGAGGAGTTTCTGCGTACCAACCTTGCGCCAGCCGAATTTCGCAAGATTCAACGGGAACGCCTGCGCGCGGCCGTCGAATATGTCTCCTGTGCGGCGCAG
>Ga0228598_1000035_pt1 | contig 18835 bp, 20 predicted proteins | sample CZU4metagenome_FD_182726 | JGI IMG/M metagenome (GOLD analysis project Ga0228598, IMG submission 182726) | Spruce rhizosphere microbial communities from Bohemian Forest, Czech Republic - CZU4 | ecosystem: Host-associated > Plants > Roots > Rhizosphere | place: Czech Republic: South Bohemian... | reverse complement strand
CGCGGCGTTTCCGCTGGCGATCACATACAGAACGCCCGCGGCAGCAATCGCACCCAGGACTTGAGCGACCACGTAGGGAGCTAACTCAGAAGCTGGGAATCGCTTGCCCACCACCAGCCCCAGACTGATTGCCGGATTCAAATGGCCGCCGGAGATGTGTCCGACCGCGAAGCACATGGTGAGGACGGTCAGGCCAAAAGCAAAGGCCACACCGAGGAATCCGATTCCAAGAGTAGGGAAGCCGGCCGCCAAAACGGCGGCACCGCATCCCCCGAATACGAGCCAGAAGGTTCCGAAGAATTCCGCAAGTGCGCGTTTGCCGAGACTCATGGGTTTTGCCTCCAGGATTGAATTAGGCGACGCGGCTGACCGGCTTTGATTTTGTTCGGCCCCCGCCGCCCTTGCGAATGCTATCAAATGCAATCGGACCCGCGCCGAAAAATATCAGCGCGAAGGCAATGGCCGCCACGGCCATCGGAAACTCGAATCCGCCCTGCCCTTTGAGCCCGTTGTGCCAATGAATCTTCCAGATGGCGACCGACATGTCGATCAGCATAGCCACGGCCACGAAACGAGTCAGCAGGCCGCCGATGATCAAGATGCCACCGAAAAATTCTGTTCCCGCCAACAGGTAAGCCATCCAGCCGGGGAAACCGAGATGTTGCACCATGTCGTGAACATGGGAAAATCCGCCGAATACTTTGCCGTAGCCGTGAGCGATCATGATGGTGCCAATCACCACGCGCAAGACAAGAAGAGCCAGAGGCTGTAGACGATCAAGAAAGCGCAAGATGTTTCCTCCAGAAGAGAAGCTGAATAGATTACCGCATTTTCGGATCGCGGGTTGCGGAACTGAGGTTGGTAACGGCGGCGGGAGTGGGTCGTGCCCCCGGCTTTAATGGCGCTTATTTTTCTGATTCTGCCCGGATTGCCCGTCCGTTAAGGCTTTCTCACCGCCCGGACCAAGCCTTTCGTACCGTCTATGCTACTTTAGTTACGGTTCCCGCGACTCGCGACCTCCTAGCGCGGGCACACTACTTCCTATTGCGTCGCCACTGCGATTAAATACCACCTATTGATATCCCCTTCGGCCAGCTTTTGGTTACTTTCCAGGAAACAGGCATAAAACCCAGCAAATCGCGGAGATTCGCCTTTAGCTCAAGTGCTTTCAGGGCTGATATATGCTCGGGACACCTGAATTCACTCGAACGCGTTTTTGTGCGGTGAATTCTTTCCAACTTAGCTCATAGCCTGCAAAGAGGCATGGGGGGTTTGAAAAAAAGGTTTAGAAACTATGGCCGACTCGCGAGAAGTCATGAATATTCGCCAGGCGTCGCAGTACCTGGGAGTGAGTCCGGACACGCTCTACAAGTATGTAGGCGAGCAAAAGATTCCCGCTTTCAAACTGGGTAACCGCTGGCGCTTCAAGAAATCGAAGCTCGACCAGTGGATGGAAGAAAAGTCCAGCCAGATGGAAGCGAAGAACAGGAACAAACCGAAGGCGGCTGCCAAAGCTGCCGGGCAACAGTAAAGGCGGGCACATGTTTGGATTCGGATCGAAAACGATTGTTGGTCTGGATGTGGGGTCCTCAAGCATTAAAGCGGTCGAGTTGAGGAAGGGCCGCAACGGGATTGAAGTCGCGCATCTGGGCCTCGAACCGCTGGCTCCGGATATTGTCGTCGATTCAATGATCGTGGACTCGGGCACGGTGTCGAGCGCGATCTCCAAGCTGTTCATCGACAACCAGATCAAGACCAAGAGCGTAGCCACGGCGGTAAGCGGGCACTCGGTCATCGTGAAAAAGATCTCGCTGCCCTCGATGAGCGATCAGGAACTGGCGGAGACCATTCAGAAAGAAGCGGCGCAGCACATTCCCTTCGATCTGGCGGATGTAAACCTCGACTACCAGATTCTTTCGGAAGACGCCGGCAACCCGCAGATGGACGTTTTGCTGGTCGCAGTCAAGAAGGACAAGATCCTGAACTACACCAACGTACTCTCGATGGCCGGCAAGACTCCGGCTATTGTGGACATTGATGCCCTCGCCTTACAGAATTGCTACGAATACAACTATGAACCGGCGCCGGGGCAGGTGGTGGCGCTTTTGAATCTGGGCGCGAGCGTCATGAACATCAACATCGTGAAAGGCACGACGCCGCTGTTCCCGCGCGACGTTAGCGTGGGCGGGCATCAGTACACAGACTCACTGCAGAAGGAACTGGATTTGAGCTTTGACGATGCGGAGTCGCTGAAGTTGGGAAACAAAGTCGGCACCGTGAGCGAGGATGCGAAGACCCCGATCCTGCAGCAGGTAACCGAGATCATCGTGCTGGAAATTCAGAAGACATTCGACTTCTTCCGCGCGAGTTCGGCGGGCGAGCACATCGAGAAGATTTATCTGGCGGGCGGTTCCTCGAAAGTTCCAGGGCTGATCGAGGCGCTGCGGCAGGAGTTTTCGTTGCCGGTAGAAATCTTCAATCCCTTTCAGAAGATCGCGCCGCCGGTCGACGGACCGGGAGTGGAACTGATCGAGCAGAACGCTGGCCAGTTGGCAGTTGCGGTGGGTTTGGCCTTAAGGAGTTTTGAAAACTTATGATCCGAATCAACCTATTGGGACAATCCAGACCGAAAAACAAGCGCGCCGCAGCTTCGGCAGCGGCGGTCATGGAGATGGGCGAGGTCGGCTCACCAAAGCTGAAAGTGGTGCTGGTGCTGGTGCTCGCGGGGGCGCTCAACTGGATGTACTGGTATCGCCTCGACAAAGAAAAACGGCAGATCGCCACGAAGATGGTAGTCGCGGAACAGAGAAACCGCGAACTGGCCGATGTGAGAGCGCGCTACATGGAACGGCAGCGCCAGGCAGAAAGCTACAAGCGTCGCGTGGACGTGATCGATCAGTTGCGGGCCAGTCAGGCCGGGCCGGTGAACCTGCTCAACACTATCGGCGACACCATCAACGGTACCGAAGCGGTGTGGCTTAACACCATGAAGGATCAGGGCGGCAGTGTGGATATCGAAGGCATGGCATTGAGCGCCGATGCCGTGGCCTCGCTGATTGAGAATCTGCAGAAGACGGGCTATTTCAAGAACATCGAAATCAAGGAAACGTATCAGGACGACACCTACAAGGAAATGCAGGCGTTTCAATTCATTCTGACCTGCGAAAAAGCAAAGTCCTAAAGGCGGGGGAATATGGGGAACTTTAGCGAATTATCGGGTCTCAAGCAGTGGGCGGCGCTGGTGTTAGGGGCGGCGCTGATCACCGCCGCGTTGCATTTCACGTTGTTCAAATCGCAGCGGGCGGCGAATGACCAGGCGCAATCGGCGCTGGACCTTAAGCTTCAAGAGAACGCCGAACTGGAATCGTATGCGCCTAAGCTGAAGGACATGGAGCGGCAGCTGGCGAATTTGAAACAGCAGTTGGAGATCGAGCGCCGCATCGTGCCCGACGAGAAAGAAGTGGACGGCTTTATCAAGATGCTGGACGCGGAGGCTCTAAAAGCGGGAATCGAAATTCGCCGCTATACCTCCCAGCCGGTATCGACTCGCGAGTTCTATACCGAGATGCCGTTTGAACTCGAGTTGGATGGGCCGTACTACTCGGTGCTGAACTTTTTCGACCGGGTGGGAAAGCTGGAGCGGATCGTGAATATGTCGAACTTGCTGGTTGCAACCATCAAGAAGCCGAGTGACGCCAAGGTGAAGCACACCTATCAATACGCGCCCAACGAAAGCATCGTCGCTACCTGCAACGCGACGACGTTCTTTAGTCATGACCTGGCGCCGCCCGCGGGCGCACCGGCCAAGGGTAAGGGAGGCCTATGAAGCTGGCGATTGGAATCTTAGTACTGACAATGGGGTTGGGAACTGCCGCGGCGCAGACTCCGAGCATCATCGACACGACCAAAGCTAAGCTGGTCTCGGCGCAGCAGCAGAATACGGCGGCTACTAACGCCGCGCTGGCGGCCTCACAGGGACAGAAGGCACAACCACAAGCAGCGGCGGGGAAACCAGCCGCCGGCATGCAGCCGAGCACGACTCAGGCGAAGACGGCATCGCCCGCGTCGAAGGTGACGTCCAAGCCAATCACGCCCAAGACTACGCCGAAGAAAACCACGGCGGTTTCGGTGAACCAGCCGAAGCCAAAAGAACCTGCGGTTGCAGTGGAAGACAAAAAGAATCCGGTTGATCCCAAGAAGGATGCGCATCCTTCGATCAGCATGGCCGGCGGGCGTCGCGATCCGTTCCTGAGTCCAGTCGTGAATCACAGCATGGGCGGCTCGGGGTGCAGCACGGGCAAGCGCTGCCTGGCGGTCGACCAGATCGCTCTGACAGGGATCGTGAAGTCGGATGCGGGCATGATCGCGGTGGTGATGAACGCCATGAACAAGGCCTACTTCCTGCGTGAAAACGATCCGGTGTTCAACGGATATGTAGTGAAAATCACTGGCGACTCGATCGTTTTCAAAGAGACTCTGCAGGATAAGTTAGGCAAATCGTTCACGCGGGAAGTGATCAAGAAGATTACAACCCCGGCGGTTTAGCCGGGTGGAAACGGCCGGTTTGATCCGGCGAGTACGGCAACGAAATTTGAGAGACAGATCACGCGGCGAGCAAAACGCCCGCCCGTGGGGAGAAGGGAAATGCGAAAGCAATTGCTGGCTGTTTGGCTACCGCTGCTGATCCTGGCCCTGGTCGCAGGCGCCGAGGCTCAGAGCACGAGCACAGGCGCGGACACGCGTGCCACCGTACAGAAGGTGGACGTAATGCACGCGGATGACGGAATCAGCGTAGAGATCACCGCCCGCGGACAGGTGACGCCCAAGCTCAGCGCGTTGGGCTCTCCGGCTCGCGTGCTGGTGACTTTGCCGAACACCGTGGCAGCCACCGTTCAGAACCACATCAGTGTGGGCAGCGACGGCGTGAAGGGCGTGCGCATCGGCACCGATGGTCACGAGCCTCCAACGACCAGCATCGTGATTGACCTGGTGCAGGCGTGCCAATACGAACTGCTTCCGGGTGGCGACAACCAAATCATTGTCAAGTTGCATCCCGCGGCCGTAAAGGCGAGCGCCAAGGCTGTGGCGCCGGCAAAGCTGCAAACTGCGGCGTTGACGGTTGCGCCTGCCTCAGTTGGGACGGCAGTCGCAGTGAGCCAGCCAATTCCCGCTGCAGAATCTGCATCCGTAGTTCCGGCTGCATCTTCCGCTGACGAGACTTCAAAGCAGACCGCTTCCGCCACCAACTTTGCTTTCGTAGAACCAACGTACCAGCAGAAGAAAGCGGACGAGAAGCAGACTGCTGACGAAACTGCTCCGTCAGACCGAGCGGCTGGCGCGGCAGCAAAGTTTGTAGACAAACCCGAGGGCGATTTGCTGCCAACGCCGAGCGCCGCCATGCAACCCCAGTCGGCTCAGGCAACGTCTCTCCAACCCATCCAACCAGCGGTGAATCTGGCGGCCGAGGGAAAAGGCGAGAGCCACTTGGTCAGCCCGGTTAGCGCTCCCAAATACACGGGCGAACCGATTTCCGTGAACTTGAAGGATGTGGATCTGAAAGATTTCTTCCGCCTGATTCATGAGATCAGCGGACTCAACGTCGTGCTCGATCCCAACGTTAAGGGTGGACTGACCATCGTCCTCGATGACGTGCCGTGGGATCAGGCACTTGATATCGTGCTCAAGAACAACGATTTGGCCCGGCAGCTTGACGGCAACGTGCTACGCATCGCGACCCTGGAAACGCTGCGCCACGAGGCCGAATCACGCAGGGCGGAGCAGGAAGCCGAAGCCCTGGCAGTTGATAAGCAGACGGTCACACGCTTCCTGAGCTATGCCCACGCCAAAGACGTCCTGCAGACGGTGAAGAAATTCTTGTCGCAGCGCGGGGACGCAGTTGCCGATGAGCGCACCAACGCAGTCATTATCTCGGATATCCCTGCGGTCATGCCAAACATCGACCGCTTACTCACGCAACTCGACCGCAAGACGCAGGAAGTGGAAATTGAAGCCCGTGTCGTAGCTGCAACCCGAAGCTTCGCGCGAGAAATCGGTACTCAGCTTGGATTTGGCTGGGGCAACGCCGCATCGGCAGTCGGCGGTGCGTCTGCCGTAGGCACCTCGCCACTTTCGACCTTTGGCATCATCCCCAAGTATCCAATTGTTGGAACCAGCCAGCCGACCGCAAGTACGGGAACGCAGATTCCTCTGTTCTCGAACTTGGGCGCGACTGGCCCAACCAGCGGCTTTTCGTTCCTGAATGCCAGCTCTTCGATCCGGCTTGATGCCATTCTCACCATGGACGAGTCGCGCGGATTGCTGAAAATTCTGTCCCGTCCGCGCGTGGTGACGCAGAACAACATCCAGGCTCTGGTCCGCCAGGGCGTGCGCGTTCCCATCGTGACTCAGGCGCAATTGGGCGGGCCGCCGACTGTAACCTATGTGGATGCTTTCTTGAGGCTGACGGTGATTCCGCAGATCACCTCCGAAGGCACCATCTTCCTGAACGTCGACGTCGAGAACACAACTCCTGACTTCGGCGAAACGGTCAACGGCAACCCCACTTTGATCACTCAGCAGGCGACCACGCAGGTGCTGGTCACCGATGGCGGCACGGTGGTCATAGGCGGCGTGATTCAGACCAATAACTCCATCAACGTGGCACAGGTTCCGCTCTTGGGCAGCATCCCGTGGCTGGGCAACCTGTTCAAACACACTACGGTCAGCACCACGAACCAGGAGCTGATCTTCTTCATAACTCCGCGGGTCATCCAGACCTAGCGACAAGTTAGCAGTAAAGACAGCCGTCGGTTTCCTGAAGAATCTGTCAGGAACCGGCGGTTTTGTTTTTGGGAAGAGAGGCGAGTAAGAGAGTGCTATTGGCCTGCGCTGTTAAACTCCCAAGCATGGACCACAAAGGCCGTCTGAAGAGACTGCAAGCTGCTTTCGAGCGCAATTCCCTCGACGCCCTGCTGGTTACGCATCTTCCCAATATTCGCTATCTTTGCGGGTTTACGGGAACATCTGGGGTTCTCGCAATCCTCGAAAGCAGCGCGGTCTTCTTTACGGATGGGCGCTACAGCGAGCAGGCCCGGGCCGAGGTCCAGGGAGCACGAGTGGTGATCGCACGCAACCCTCCACTGGCGGCTGACGCCGAATGGCTGCTGGAGAACAAGAGCAAAGTTGACCGCAAGAAACCGCGCATCCTGGGGATTGAAAGTGAGCACTTAACGGTTGCCGCGCGTTCGCAACTGGCGAGCCTCCTGCGGCCCGACTTCCGGCTGCGAGAGACGCGAGGGCTGGTGGAGCGCGCACGGATGGTGAAAGATGCGGACGAAATCGCGCTTCTGCGAGCTGCCGCCGTTTTCGGAGCAAGGTTGTTCGACCGTGCGCTCGAGGTGATCCGTCCGGGCGTGACCGAGAATGAAGTGGCGGCCGAGATGGAGTACACCGCGCGGCGGGCGGGAGCGGAGCAAATGTCTTTTCCCACAATCATCGCAGCGGGCAAGCGGTCGGCTCTGCCGCATGGACGCGCTTCGGCGGCTGTGATTCCGCCCCAGGGATTCGTAGTCTGCGACTTCGGTGTTATACTCACGGGCTATTGTTCGGACAGGACCCGCACGGTGTACGTGGGCCGTCCCACAAGCGAAGCCCGCAGCATGTACGAGGCGGTGCGGGAAGCGCAGGCAGCCGCTCTCGAGATGGTAAAGCCCGGCGTGAGCGTTGGCGATGTCGACCAGGCAGCTCGTAAAATATTGAAACAGCGAGGCCTGGGAAGACACTTCACACACTCGACTGGGCATGGTGTAGGCTTAGAGATTCACGAACCTCCACGCATCGCGGCGGGACAGACTGAGTTACTGTGCACGGGGATGGTGGTTACGGTCGAGCCCGGCGTCTACATCGCGGGTCGCGGGGGTGTGCGCATCGAAGATATGGTCGTCGTAAAGGAAGGTGGGTGCGAAGTCCTCGCGCCCGCGAGCAAGGAACTCATCACGATCTGAAGACTGGCTATTCTTGATTTCCAGCCGGGAGTAGTGCCCGGCCTCTGGAGTTGGTGCCAGAGAAACAGGAAGCAGTCCCACCGCAAACCATGAACCAGAAAGAACTGAAAGAACTCATCGAGTTCTTAATTGAAAAGGATATTGCCGAGTTCGAGTTGGAGCGCGGCGATGTGAAGGTGCGGATCAAGCGTGGCGCCGAGCATGTGGCTCCAGCCCCGCCGGTGACTCATGTTGCCGTGCACACAGGTGCAGGTTCAGCTCCGGACGTGGCCGCCATACCGGTTCCGGCCTCAGGTTCCGTTGTAAGCCCCGCTCCCGCGCCGGCCGTCGAACCCGGATTACACACCGTGCATTCGCCCATCGTCGGGACATTCTACGAGTGTCCTTCGCCGGGATCACCACCCTTTGTGAAGGTTGGCGACACCGTCGCAGTCGGGCAGATCTTGTGCATCGTGGAAGCAATGAAGCTGATGAATGAGATCGAGGCCGACGTGGCTGGTGAAATCGTGAAGAAGTTGGTCGCGAACGGCCAACCGATCGAGTATGGGCAGGAATTATTTGTAATTCGACCGCGAGCATGATCGTGTGGGGCGGACACTCCTGTCCGCCGCTTTTGATGTTAGGGGTTGGTTTTCGATTTCTTAGGTTATGAGAATAAAAGGTCAATAAAGCGGACAGGAGTGTCCGCTCCACACCCGTTTAACACATGTTCAATAAAATTCTGATTGCGAATCGTGGCGAGATTGCTCTGCGCGTGATTTGCGCCTGCAAGGAGCTGGGCATCCGCACCGTGGCGATTTACAGCGAGGCCGACCGGCACTCGCTGCACGTCAAATTTGCCGATGAGGCCATCTGCATCGGTCCTCCGCAGCTGGCGCAGAGCTACCTCAATATTCCTGCAGTCATCAGCGCGGCTGAGATCACGAACGTCGACGCCATCCATCCGGGATATGGGTTGCTGGCGGAGAACGCGAATTTCGCCGAAGTCACCGAAACCAGCAATATCAAGTTTATCGGGCCGCCGCCCGAGGTCACACGCCTCATGGGCGAAAAGGAAAAAGCCCGCGCTGCGATGAAGAAATATGGCGTGCCCATTCTGCCGGGGTCCGACGGGATTCTTGCCAGCGAGGGCGAAGCCATGGAGTGGGCGCGGCAAGTCGGCTTTCCGGTAATCATTAAAGCCTCGGCCGGTGGCGGCGGCCGCGGCATGCGTATTGTGCGCAACGAGGAAGAGCTTCCCGGCTTGTTCAAAGCGGCGCAATCCGAGGCGGCAGCGGCCTTCGGCAACGGCGATCTCTACATGGAGAAGTTCATCGAGCGGCCTCGCCACATTGAGTTCCAGATTCTGGCTGACCAGTATGGCAATGTCGTGAGTCTGGGCGAACGCGAGTGCTCGATTCAACGGCGCCACCAGAAGTTGTTGGAAGAATCTCCGTCGACACAAGTGACGCCGGAGCTGCGCGATGAGATCGGCAAGGTATTGTCGAAAACGCTCTCCGAAATCGGCTACGTCAACGCCGGTACGATTGAGTTTCTGATGGATGAAGACAAGCGCTTACACTTCATCGAGATGAACACGCGCATCCAGGTAGAGCATCCGGTCACAGAGATGGTCACCGACGTTGATTTGGTAAAAAGCCAGATCCTGATCGCTGCGGGCGAGCGACTGGAGAAAGTGCTGCAGGGACCAATCGTGCATCGCGGGCATGCCATCGAGTGCCGCATCAATGCCGAGCATCCCGAGAAGTTCACGCCATCGGCAGGAAAGATCACGGCATTCAATCCGCCGGGTGGAACCGGAGTGCGGATCGATACTGCGGCCTATGCCGAGGGCGTGATTCCACCTTATTACGACTCACTGATTGCCAAGCTGATCGTGCGCGGCAAAGACCGCTCGGAAGCTGTTTCTCGCATGGCGCGCGCACTGGAGATGTTTATCGTCGAAGGAATATTTACGACGATTCCGTTGCATCGGCGTATTCTGGCCGACCCGGATTTTCGCGCGGGCAAGTTTGATACGACGTTTATCGAGCGGTTCCTGGCGAAGAATGGGAAAGAGAAGCATTAGTTTGCGGGCGCGGTGCTTGTTCGTTACTGTTGGTCATCCTGAGCGAAGTGGCCGCTGCGCGAAGCGTAGCGGGCACGCAGTCGAAGGACCCGTCGAACGTGCGTACCGCTTGAACGCCGCAAGGCATTCTCACAACATACTTGCCGAGCAGAATTCCCTGGCGCGCCTGCGTGAGAATGAGCTTCATCGGGGTCCTTTGACTGCTTTGACGCCGCTGCGCAACGCCAACTCCGCTCAGGATGACTGGTTAGTCGGGACATCGTCGACGACGCGGCCCTTTCAACATGGATCGCAGTTATGAACTCCTGGCCCCGCCTGTACGCCATCCTTGACGCCGCTTCATTCCAGGATATCGAAGCTTTGCTTTCTGCCGCCGAGGAGCTCCTCGCCGGCGGCGTTACCCTGCTGCAATACCGCAATAAGAGCGCGAATACTCGCAAGATGCTGGAGCAAGCGCGAGAACTAAAACGTCGGCTGGGAGGTCCCGTCAAACTGATCATGAATGATCGCGCAGACATTTGTTTGGCGGCGGGCTTTGATGGCGTCCACGTAGGTCAGGAAGATCTGTCGCCAGCTAGCGTCAGGAAAGTAATCGGCGAGAAACTGTGGCTAGGCGTGTCCACGCACAATGCGGAGCAGATCACGGAAGCCGACAAGACCTCCGCGGACTATATTGCGATCGGGCCGGTATTCTCGACCGCGAGCAAAGTCAATCCTGATCCGGTGGTTGGTCTCGACGGGGTCCGCAAAGCCAGGGCCCTCACGCTAAAGCCATTGGTGGCAATCGGCGGCATTAATCGTGCCAACTGCCGGTCCGTCATCGAGGCGGGGGCGGACTCGGTTGCGGTAATATCCGATCTGATGCGGGAGCCCCGAAAATCAGCAGAGGATTTTTTTCGCATCTTAGGATAGAGTAGGCCGCGGGAACGCGGGCAAGGACGCCCGCGCCGCACAAGTTCGCAGGAGCCCTTTGAGCATCGACACGAAGCCGCCAGCGCCGATTGCCAGCGACTGGGAAATCCATAGCCACCAGGACAAAGAACTGGTCAAGGGTCTTGGCCTGACCAGCGCAACCATGCTGGTGATGGGCTCGATGATCGGCTCGGGCATCTTTATTGTTTCTTCCGAAATATCCCGCGAGGTGAATTCTCCAGCGCTGCTCATTGTGGCCTGGCTGATAACGGGCTTCATGACCATTGTCGGAGCGTTAAGCTACGGCGAACTGGCCGCGATGATGCCGCGCGCCGGCGGTCAATATGTTTACCTGCGCGAGGCACTCGGCCCGTTGTGGGGATTTCTGTATGGATGGACTCTGTTCCTGGTCATTCAAACGGGCACGATTGCTGCCGTGGGCGTGGCGGTCGGCAAGTTTCTAGGCATCTTCCTTCCATCGATTTCATCTTCGAACTGGATTTTGCATTTCTGGAAAGTCCCGCCGATTCGGGTCGGACCCATGGTACTGGGCAACATGGATGTGGGGCTGAATACTCAGAACTTCGTGGCAATTTTGGTCGTGATTGCGCTCTCGGTTATCAACGTTTTCGGGTTGAAGACCGGGGCACTGATTCAGAACGTTTTCACTTTTGCCAAAGTTTCTGCGCTGTTAGGGCTCGGCTTCCTGGGCTTGTTCATCGGGCGTAATGCACAGGCGCTTGCCGCCAACTTCCACGGGAACTTCTGGAACAATGCCGGACTGAGCGCCCAACATGCCGTGCAGGTGGGAGTCGGCGGGCCTGTCGTGCTGGTTGGCACGCTGACGATTCTGGCCGTGGCGCAAGTGGGATCGCTGTTTTCCGCCGATGCATGGAATAACGTGACTTTCACCGCTGGCGAGGTCAAGAATCCCAATCGAAATCTGCCGCTGTCTCTCGCATTGGGCACGGGTGTGGTCATCACGCTTTACATCATTTGCAATTTCGTTTACCTGAATGTGTTGCCGCTGGACGGCATCCCCAATGGCGCAACCATCCTGCAACGAGGAATTAAATATGCCACCGAAGATCGCGTCGGCACTGCGGTGATGACGCAGATGTTCGGCTCGGCAGGTGGACTGCTGATGGCTGCGGCGATTATGGTCTCCGGCTTCGGATGCGTCAACGGCCTGATTCTGGCGGGTGCCCGTGTGTATTACGCCATGGCCAAGGATGGCCTGTTCTTCCGCAGCGTCGCCAAATTGCATCCTACTTACAAAACGCCGGCGGTTTCACTGATGGTGCAGATGGTCTGGACGTGCGTGCTTTGCGTGTCGGGGAGCTACGGGCAGTTGCTGGACTACATCGTCTTCGCCGTGCTGGTGTTCTACATTCTGACCATCGTCGGATTATTCGTGCTACGCCGCAAACATCCCGAGGCCGAGCGGCCCTATCGTGCGATCGGCTACCCGGTGCTGCCTGCGGTGTATATTGTGATGGCTTTGTTCATTGATGTCGTACTGTTACGCTATAAACCACAATTTACATGGCCGGGATTGATCATTGTGTTGTTGGGCATCCCGGTTTATTTCTTGTGGTCACGGCGCTCAGACACGCTTACGTCAGCTTAACCACGTCAGCTCAGCAACGAAGGAGAAACCAACCGGATGGCGAACCTGCTGGCTACCAAGCCACTGAATCTGCTGATGGAGGAGTCGCGCGAGACCGGCGAGCACAGCCTGAAGCGAACTCTCGGCGTTTTCCAACTTACAGCTCTGGGCGTGGGCGCGATTATCGGCGCGGGCATTTTTGTAATGGTAGGGCTGGGAGCGCAGTACGCCGGTCCAGGGCTTAGCTTGTCGTTCGTTCTATCCGGTCTGGGTTGTGCGTTTGCCGGGCTTTGTTACGCGGAATTCGCGGCCATGATTCCGTTGGCAGGCAGCGCCTACACCTATGCGTACGCCACGCTCGGAGAGTTGCTGGCCTGGATCATCGGTTGGGATTTGACTCTCGAGTATGCCATGGGTGCGAGCACGGTCTCTTCTGGATGGTCTAACCACTTCATTGAGTTGCTGAAGATCTTCAAAATCCAAATGCCGCTCTGGCTGGCCTACGATCACTGGACGGCGCTGAAGACCGCGGAAAACGTTATCGCGCGCCAAATGGCCCTGGCCTATGATCCATCCCTGGTTCCGGGCACACAATCGTTCCTCGACAAGGTCTCCGCGATCATAGGTGCGCAGTCCCCCGAGTTGTTGCAGCGTGCCCACGATCTGATGGGCGCGCCGCATTTGTTTGGCATGGAAATCGGTTTCAATCTCCCCGCCTTCATCATTGCCTTGGTAATCACGGCGATTCTGGTCGTCGGCATCAAAGAGAGCGCGCGCTTTAACGCCGGCATCGTGGTGGTTAAAGTCTCGGTCGTGCTTTTTGTGATCGCCTTGGGCTCCCACTATATCCAGAGAAGCAATTGGGGTATGGACTGGAGTTCGTTTGCCCCCCATGGTTTCGCTGGAATTGGCGCTGGGGCAGCGTATATTTTCTTCGCCTACATTGGCTTCGACGCGGTTTCGACGACGGCTCAGGAAGCCAAGAATCCGCAACGCGACTTGCCCATCGGCATGATCGCTTCACTCGCGATTTGCACCGTCCTGTATATCGCTGTAGCGGCCGTACTAACGGGGATGGTGCACTGGCAGCAAATTAACATCGAGGCGCCGGTAGCGCGTGCATTTCTGGATCGGGGTTTAACCACAGCATCGTACATCATCACGCTGGGCGCGTTGGCAGGACTGACGAGTGTGATGCTGGTGATGCTGCTCGGCCAGACGCGCGTACTGTACTCAATGGCGAATGATGGTTTGTTACCGAAGAAGTTTTTCGCCGCCGTTCATCCCAAATTTCGTACACCGTGGAAGAACACGATTCTCGTGGGACTTCTGGCAGCCATTGTCGGCAGCGTGACTCCGATCTCCGATATCGGCAAGATGGTCAATATCGGAACCCTGCTGGCATTTGTGATCGTCTCGATTTCCGTGATGGTCTTGCGCCACACAAATCCCGCCCAGCCCCGTCCATTCCGCACCCCGTGGGTGCCCCTCGTCCCAATACTCGGCGTGGTCACCAACGGCTATATGATGTACAAACTGGGCTGGGTGAACTGGGCGCGGTTGATCATCTGGCTGGTGATCGGGCTGGTGGTTTACTTCACCTATAGCCAGAAACACAGCCGGGTGCAACAACTGGCTGCGAGTGAACGGAAACCAGCGCCGTCGATGACAGACTAACGGCAGCTACAAAGTATTTCGAGGCCTTCCGCAAAACGCGGTCGGCCTTTTTGTTTTATAGTCGCTGTTTGGCGAAGGAATTATTTCCAGCATGAAAATCGTTACTGCTGCCGAGATGCGAGAGATTGATCGCGCTACCAGCCAACGCTTCGGCGTGGCCTCCCTTTCGCTTATGGAGAATGCGGGTTCGGCCGTTGCTGAGTTTGTCGTGGCTCGATATCCGTCTGCCGAGCGCGTTGGCGTGATCTGCGGCAAGGGCAACAATGGCGGAGACGGATTCGTGGCCGCGCGAAAACTGAAGGCTGCCGGAAAAGAAGTGCGAGTTGTATTGCTGGCAGAGCCAGCGGAACTGCGGGGCGATGCCGCGGAGATGTTCGCGAAACTTCCGGTAGCGCCTGTGATCGTGAGATCCAGCGAGGAGTTGAAGCAGGAAAAGACGCGGACGGTATTCGAATCTGAAGTTCTGCTCGATGCGATTCTCGGCAACGGGTTCAAACCGCCCGTATCCGGGCTTTACGCTGAGGCAATCAGGCTGCTGAATGCCAGCTCCGCGCCGGCGGTCGCGGTCGATATTCCTTCGGGCGCCGATGCTGATGTTATGGGCGAACAAACTGGCGCAGTGGCGCGTGCCGACGCTGTGGTTACTTTTACTGCGCCGCGTCCGGCGCATATTTTTGGAAGATTGACCGATGGGCCGACGCTAATTGCGCCGATCGACTCGCCAGATGACGCTGTTGTTTCCTCGTTACAACTCAATCTGATTACTGCCCGCGAGATCGCGCCCCTGATTGGCCCGCGGCCGCTTGCTGCGAATAAGGGAAACTTCGGCCATGTGCTGCTGATTGGCGGCTCCGTTGGCAAGGCTGGCTCGGTCGCGATGGCCGGGATGGCGGCGCTGCGAACCGGAGCGGGATTATCGACGGTGGCTACGCCGAAGTCGGTGCTCGCCACTGTGGCGGGATTTCATCCTGAAGTCATGACTGAACCGCTTGATGAAACTGACGCGGGCAGCATTTCGACTCGCGCTAGCGGAGCGGTAGACGCACTTATTAAAGGCAAGACAGTTCTGGCCGTAGGACCGGGGATCTCGCGTAATCCCGAGACTTCTGAGTTTGTTCGCAACTTAGTAATGAAGTGCAAGATTCCGCTTGTCCTGGATGCGGATGGCCTCAACGCGTTTGAAGGCCGAGCTAACGAGCTCAACGGCAAAGGACGCAGCCTGGTGATCACGCCGCATCCCGGCGAGATGGCGCGCCTTGCGGCTTCCACGATAGCCGCGGTGCAGCGCGACCGCATCAACGTTGCTCGTACATTCGCCCGCGAACACGAATTGATCGTGGTACTGAAAGGGCATCGCACGCTGATTGCGCATCCTGACGGAACGGTTTGGGTGAACACAACAGGAAATCCGGGCATGGCCACCGGAGGCACGGGCGATATCCTCACCGGCATGGTGTCCGGCTTGATCGTGCAGAATCCCGGACACATTGTGGAAGCAGTAATTGCCGCGGTTCATCTCCACGGTCTTGCTGGTGATGTGGCCCGCGAAAGCATGGGTGAGTATTCGCTGGTCGCGACTGACTTGGTGAAAGCCCTGCCGGAAGCCTTCCGGCGGGTGCGAGACACTGCGACAAGTTCCAAGGTGGAGATTCGCGGCTGACGCAATCTTCGCCATTACGTTAGTGCTCCCGGTAATGAGCGTAATTGGGCGCCTGAAGACGTCAACGATCAGCTACAATCTCGGCTCCGCCCAGGAGTCGGCATCCGCCATGAAGAAAAGTGTCTGGAGAGCGGTGATCGAGGTAGGTTTCATTATCTTCCTGTTTTATTCCAATCTCTTGATGGGAGAGTTCGAGCGTTCAGGCATGGGGCAAAAAAGGGGTGCAGCATGGGCCATCGGAGACGTTTTCACCGCTGCCAATTTCGAAATTGCTATCATCGCTTCGCTCATCGGCTATTGCCTGTTCGACTTTCTTCGAAAGAGATTCTAGGTAAACGTGGCTCTGATTTTGGACAGCAAAAGAAACAGCAACAATGCACCAGCGATGATGATGCCAATTCCGCCGTGCAGCCAGTCGCCTCTGAAGCAGTTAACGACATCCGCTAGAACCTGTATCGCGATGATTGTGACTGCCAGTCTCCATCCCCAAAGGCGACGCCGGAACCACCCGATTCCTGCCGTCGTGAGGGCCACACCGAGCAACAGGAAGAGAATCCCGACGATGACGCCCAGTGGCGCAAGTTGCTCGTACGCCATCGGATTGAGAGCCCATACGCGATCAAGAGCCGTGCCTCGCCAGAGCAAAGTGGTCGCGGCGAGACTGGCCATAAGGGCACCGAAGAATAGGAAAATACCGATTGCAGTAAACTCTGGAGCCTGAGGCCCGACAACGAGATCAAGGCGACCGCTGCCGTGGTCCTGCATCCGCTGAATATAAGCCAACTGCGTAGCTTAGAGCGAACTCTTGGCGCCGCATCGCCTTTTCACAAGCAAACCAATACTTCCGCGATCTCCCCAAGAACCACTCTTGAGGGCCGTAAAACGGCGTTGGCTATCTAATTGGTGCTGGGGCACTTAAGTCGACCTCTCCGCTCGACAAACCTGGAATCTGGACAAGTGCTTCCGTAATCTACCTCGCGCTCCCCCGCCATGGCATAGTGGTTCTGGCTATGACACACTTCCCCCAGACTCACCCTCAGCATCGTGCTCAGCGAGTTCAATTTGGCAGCTCGATTCCCGTGGTCATCAAGCTAAATAACGGGCGCAGCGCACGAGCGAAGCTTCAGTCCATTTCCGAGACCGGTGGCATGTTGCGATTGGCCGGGGCGCTGGAGCAGGGCAATCTGGTCGAGGTCGCCTTCCAGACGGAATCGGGCGCAGTCAAAGGCATGGCGGAGATTCTGCAGCCGACACGCAAAACCAAAAACGAAATAATGCAGCCATTCCGCTTCATTGCGTTGGAAGACAACGATCACCTCACACTACGGAACGCGCTGGACACGCGCGTGGACAAGGACTTCGTAGGACTGCGCTCGCCGCAGTGGGTCGCTCCAAAGAGAAAGTAAAAGGCCCTTGCCCGAGATATCAAAAGCTCACCTCAGGCGCTAAAGCGCGGATACACTTCGCGACTTACCGGCCCGACTGAAGTCGGGCCCTTCCCAAATCGCGCGAGTCATATTTTTCAGCAGCCTGTAGATCATGTGCTCCAATAAACCGCTTCAGTCGTGAACTCTCGCTATACTGGTTCTCCTGACTGTCATGGAGACGCGAGAATTCATCACCCAATCGCCCGAGGAGACGATCGCCCTGGGGCGCACACTCGCTAGCATGCTTGCTCCACCGAAGCTTGTCGTGCTTCGCGGCGATCTGGGAGCGGGCAAGACGACGCTCGTCAAAGGCATCGCGGAAGCTTTCCATGCGGCTGCGGAAGAAGATGTAACCAGTCCTACTTTTACATTGATCCACGAATATCGCGGGCCTGAAGCCATTCTCTATCACATCGATTTATATCGCGTGGACACGCCTCGACAGCTTGAGACGCTGGGTCTTGACGACCTCATCGCAGAAAACAGTATCCTGCTGATTGAGTGGGGAGAGAAGTTTCCGCGCTTTGAACGAGAGCGTGATGTGGAGATTGCGTTGGAACGGATGGGTGAGAACGAGCGGCGGGTGCGAGTTAATCGCTAAGAGCGATCACCACAGAGACACAGAGTCACAGAGAAGCAAAAACAAACAGATCCCTCTGTGTCTCTGTGACTCGGTGGTGAATAGCGTTTAAAATCCCATGATGTTGTAGCCACAGTCGACGTAGATTACTTCGCCAGTGATGCCGGAACTGGCGTCGGACGCGAGGAACACCCCGGTTGCGCCTACTTCGTTTACATCCACGTTTCGGCCTAGAGGCGCGCGCTCGGCGTGAGTCTTGTGCATATCGCTGAAGCCGGAGATGCCGCGCGCCGCCAAGGTTTTGATAGGCCCCGCGGAAATTGCGTTCACGCGAATGTTTTTCTTGCCCAGTTCAAAAGCTAAGTAACGCACGGTGCATTCCAGTCCGGCTTTCGCCACGGCCATCACGTTGTAGCGGGGTACGACTTTTTCCGAGGCGTAATAAGTCATGGTCATGATCGATCCGCCATCTTCCATGAGCGGAGCGGCAGCGCGAGAGACTGCGATTAGCGAGTAGACGCTGACATCGAGCGCTACGCGAAATCCTTCGCGAGTTGTATTGACGAAGTCTCCTTTGAGTTCATCCGCGGGAGCAAAAGCCACGCTGTGTACCAAGACATGCAATTTGCCATAGCGTTCTTTGAGTTGATTGAAAAGCTGGTCGATCTCGGCGTCGTTCGAAACGTCGCACTGGAATGCTTCGGCGCCGGGCAGCGAAAGGATCAGGTCTTTGGCCTCGAGCGCCATGCGCTCGTTCTGATACGTGATGGCGAGCTTGGCGCCGGCATTGTGCAATCCCTGCGCGATCGACCAGGCGATGCTGCGTTTATTTGCGACTCCGAAAACAACCGCGACTCGACCTTCGAGGCTGGAGGACATGCTTGGCTCCTTGTGAATTT
>Ga0228598_1000034_pt1 | contig 19003 bp, 18 predicted proteins | sample CZU4metagenome_FD_182726 | JGI IMG/M metagenome (GOLD analysis project Ga0228598, IMG submission 182726) | Spruce rhizosphere microbial communities from Bohemian Forest, Czech Republic - CZU4 | ecosystem: Host-associated > Plants > Roots > Rhizosphere | place: Czech Republic: South Bohemian... | reverse complement strand
AGAAGTATGTGGCGATGATTGGCAGCATCGGCCTCTTCGTTTTGATCTGCAACCTGGTTGGGTTGATTCCCACGTTCATGTCGCCCACCCAGGCGGTGTCCGTGCCGCTGGGTTGCGCGATCGTGGTTTTCATCTACTACAACTGGGTGGGCGTAGTGAAGCATGGACTGCTCGGACACGGAAAGCATTTTCTGGGGCCAGACATGCAGATGCCGCCCCCAATCAGTTGGATCATCGCGTTACTTATGCTGCTGATCGAAACAGTGAGCAATCTCGCAAGATTGCTATCACTCACGGTACGTCTCTGGGTCAATATCCTCGTTAGCGAAATCCTCTATGTGTTGTTTCTCGGGTTGATGCTGGAGATGTATATGTTTCTGGGGCATCTTGGGAAAATTGGCTATGTGGCCGCGATTATTCCGCTGGTGGGTCCCGTGCCATTTATTTTGCTGCACATTTTTGTGGCTGTACTGCAAGCGTTCGTCTTTACGATTCTTCCCGTGATTTATGTGGCGGGAGCGGTGGGCGACGAGCACTGATACATCGCACGGCTTTATATGCGGTTGGCATTATCGCTGTCAGTGTGATCCCGGCTGCTTGAGGATGACGGGAGCCACCGCCTGGCGGCAAATTCATAGCGAGGACGAGGAGAACACCATGAAGAGGTACGCGTTGTTTCTGCTGGGGGTAGTCGCGGTGATTATATTTGCCCCGGCGGCGTTTGCGCAGGGGACCGCGGGGGAAGCTGTGGCGACGAACTGGGTCGCGATCACGTCGGGTTTCGCGATGGCGATTGCTTCGGCGGCGGGCGGTTACGCGCAGGCCAAGGCCACCGCGGCGGCTTGCGAGGGATTGGCGCGCAATCCGGGAGCGGCGGCGGCGATTCGTTTCGCGTTGATTTTGGCGCTGGTGCTGATTGAGTCGATGGCGCTGTATACGTTTGCGATCGTTTTCTTGAAAGTGAAGTAAAGTTCAAGCGAGAAACTCAAGCCCGGAAGTTCGCTGCTGGCGAGCTTCCGGGCTTTTTTTGTTTTGTTGCGTGGTTAGCTGAGCGCAGGGGCTGAGCACGTTCTGTGGGGTTGACGCCTGGGCAAGCAGGGGCGCAGCAAGCAGCGCCCCCACGCATCTGATTGATGAGAGCAAAATGCGTGTGGATCGCTGCGACTAATGCAGGGAGAGGGAGTCGGCGGCGGCTTTGGCGTAGTCGAGGACGTGGCTGGGGAGGACGCCTAGGTAGAGCGTGCCGATGGCCGCGATGGTTAGGGCAAGGATGAGCGCGGGGGCGACCTTCGAAGGCGTGTAGTCTTTTGATGGTTCCCAGAAATACATGGCGATGATCACGCGCAGGTAGTAGTAAGCGCCTACGACGCTGTTGATCGCGGCGATCACTACCAGCCAGACGATGCGCGAATCGAGCGCCGCTTGAAAGGCGAAGAATTTTCCGAGGAAGCCGCCGGTGGCGGGCAGGCCCAGCAGCGAAAACAGGAATAGCGTGAAGCAGGCGGCGAGTACCGGTTGCTTGGTACCGAGTCCGGCGTAGTCGGTGATTTCCAGGCGCTGTTCGTCGCGCTGGCCGAGGTGCGCGATTACGAGGAACGCGCCGACTTTCATGAGCGCGTAGGCGGCGAGATAAAAGAGTACCGCGGCGACGCCGTAAACGGTGGAGGCGGCGAAGGCGACCAGAATGTATCCGGCGTGCGCGATGGAGGAATACGCGAGCATGCGCTTAACGTTGGTCTGCACCAAGGCGGCGAAATTGCCGACGCACATGGTGAGGACGGCGGAAATCCATATGGCCCAGAACCACAGGCTGTTCGCGGTGCCGAAGGACACGTAGAAAATTCGCAGCATCAGGGCGAAGGTGGCGGCTTTGGGCCCGGAAGCGAGCAGAGCGGTGACGGGGGTGGGCGCGCCTTCGTAAACGTCGGGGCCGTAAATCTGGAAGGGCGCGGCGACTACTTTGAAGCCGAGGCCGACGAAGATCAGCGCGAGGCCGACGATGGAGAGCGAGTCGAGACGTCCTTGCGCGGTTATTAATTTTTCGAGCGCGGCTTGTACCAGGTCAATGCGCGTGGTTCCGGTGGAGCCGTAGACCATGGCGATTCCGTAGAGGAAGAAGGCGGTAGCGAAGGAGCCGAGGATGAAATATTTCAGCGCGGCTTCATTGGACTTAGTGGCGCGGCGGCGAAATCCAGCGAGGATGTAGGTGGAGATTGAACTCATTTCCAGGCCGATGAACGCGGTGACCAGTTCATTTGCGCCGGCGAGAATGCCCATGCCGGCCGCGGCGAACAGAACGAGCGAATAATATTCGCCGCGCTGGATGCCTTCCTGGTCGAGATATTGCAGGGAGCCGAGAATCGCGAGCGCGGCCGAGCCGATTACCACCACGTGCATAAAAATGCTGAAGGCGTCAGCGCTGATCAGATTGTTGTAAGCCATGCCCGGATCGAGGGCCATCAGGCGAACTGAGGCGAGCGCTACGAGCGTGCCGATGAATGCCAGCCATCCCAAGACGCGCTGTTTCGCAGGGCCGAGGAACGGGTCGGCGAGCATGATGACGATGCCGAAGAAGCAGAGAACGAGTCCCGGCGCGAGGCGATGCAGATTCTGGAGCTGCTCGGCGGGGAACTGGATCACGGCTGCACCGTCCGTGCGGCGATGGAGGCGAGCGAGCGGTCCTGCAGAGGTTGCGGCAGCCGCTGCGGCGGCGCGAGGAGCATCGTTTGTCCGGCGGCGAGCGCGGGAGGCTGTTGCGGGCGCACCGTAGCATTCTGCGCGTGGCCGAGCGATTGCTGGACCAGGCTATCGGTCGTCGCCTGCATGCGATGCGTGAAGAGCGGCGAAGCAACACCCATGAAAACAATTGCGAGCGCGACGGCGACGAGAATCAAGCGTTCGCGGCCGGAAGCATCGGGCAGCGCGCGATTCTTGTCGTTCGTGACTTCACCGAGCGCGACGCGTTGGTAAGACCACAGCAAATAAATCGCTGAGAGCACCGAGCCGCTGGCTGCCCAGGAAGCCCAGGCGTGATGAAACTGGAAAACGCCAATCAGAATCAGGAACTCACCGATGAAGCCATTCAGCGGCGGCAGCGCGAGCGACGAGAGGCACACGAACAGGAAGAAGGACATCAGCACCGGCATGGGGTTCACCAGGCCGCCGAATTCCTTAATCTCGTAAGTGTGGCGGCGATCGTAAATCATGCCGACGCCGAGGAAGAGCGCGCCGGTGGAAACGCCGTGGCTGATCATCTGGAAAATAGCGCCTTGAAACGAAATGGTGGTGAAGGAAAAAATTCCCAGCACGACAAATCCCAGGTGGCTGACGGAGGTGTAAGCGATCAGCCGTTTGAAATTGGGCTGAATGGTGGCGACCAGCGCGCCGTAAACGATGCCGATAATTGCCAGCGTGCCGATGAGCGGCGCCATCTGGTGCGCGGCATCGGGAAACAGCGGCAGGCAGAAGCGCATCATGCCATACGTGCCGAGCTTTAGCATCACGCCTGCAAGAATCACTGAGCCGGCGGTGGGGGCTTCGGTGTGCGCGTCCGGCAGCCAGGTGTGCAGCGGGAAGACCGGGACTTTGATGGCAAACGCGAGGAAGAACGCGCCGAAGAGCCAGAGTTCGATGTGCGGCGGAAGCAGGATGTAGCCGCGTTGCAGGCGCGCGGCGAGTTCGGGCAAGTCGAAGGTGCGGACGAGGCCGTGCGTGCCGCTGAGATTGTAGAGCCACAGAATCGCGACCAGCATCAAGATCGAGCCGAACATGGTGTAAAGAATAAATTTCACGGCGGCGTAGATGCGGCGCGTGTGGCCCCATATGCCGACCAGGAAATACATGGGAATGAGCGTCAATTCCCAGAACAAGAAGAAGAGGAACAGGTCAAGCGAAACGAACACGCCGATCATGGCCGTTTCGATCACCAGCAGCGCGACGAAGAAGCCCTTCACGTATTCGTGGATCGAGTTCCAGGAGCACAGGATCGCGAGCGGCGTCAAGAAAGTGGTGAGCAGGACGAGGAACAGGCTGATGCCGTCCACGCCGATGTGGTATTGGATGGCGTCGCCGATCCAGCGGTGATTTTCAACGAACTGGTAGCCGGGATTCGCGGAATCGAACGTGGGAAGCAGGAAGGCGAGCGAAATTGCGAATTCGGCGAGTGAGACGGCCAGCGCGATGCGGCGAATCCAGGTGTGGTCGTCTGAACGCAGCATCAGCAGTGCCGGCAGACCAAGCAGCGGCAGGAAGATGATCACCGAGAGCAAATGAGATTGCATTTCCACGCTAACGCACCATCCCCCAGAGTCCGATCATCAGTACCGTGACGCCAACCGCGCCAATCACCACCCAGGTGGCGTAGCTACGCGCGTTGCCGGATTGAATTTCGCGCAGCTCGCTGCCGGATTCGCGCGCAACGCGCGCTACGCCGTTCACCGTGCCGTCGATCACCGTTTCATCCAGTACGTGCCAGAGCACGTTCGTCGAAATCCAGAGCAGCGGCTGGATGATCGCGGCGTTGTAGAGTTCGTCCACATAATATTTGTGTAGGACCAGCGCGTAGGGCGCGCGCAGGCTGTCCGACAGTTTTTTCGGCGTCTCGGGGCTCTTGATGTAGAACCACCATGCTACGAGCAATCCCGCGAGCGCGATGAGCACAGGCCATCCGGTGAGCGCGTGCAGCAGAATCATTCCGGGGGTTTCGAATGCTTCCGCGGGGCCCTCGGCGACTGCCGGTGCGTAGGTGGCGAATACTGGATGCAGGAATTTTTCGAAGTAGTCCGTTCCGCCGACGAAATGCGGCGCGGCGACCCATCCGCCGACCGTCGAGAGGATCGCTAGGAGAATCAGCGGCACCGTCATGCTGCGCGGCGATTCGTGGACGTGGACTTTATGGTCGTCGTAACGCGGCTTGCCGAAGAACGTGAGGAAAATCAGGCGGAACATGTAGAACGACGTGAGGCCTGCGCCGATCAGGCCGAGCAGCCAGAGCCAGATATTGGCGTTGGGGCCCGAACGCGCGGCGTCGAGGATTTCGTCCTTGCTGAAAAATCCAGCGAAGCCCGGGATTCCGGCGATGGCGAACGTGGCGATAAACATCGTCCAGAACGTGATCGGGATTTTGTTGCGCAGGCCACCCATGTGCGGCATTTCCTGGTCGCCGCCCATGGCGTGAATCACGCTGCCGGCCGCGAGGAACAGCAGGCCTTTGAAGAACGCGTGCGTCAGCAGATGGAATACGCCGGAAGCGTAGGCGCCGACGCCGAGGCCCAGGAACATGTAGCCGAGCTGTGAGACGGTGGAGTAGGCGAGAACTTTCTTGATGTCCGTCTGTACCAGGCCGATGGTGGCGGCAAAGAACGCGGTGAGCGCGCCGACCAGCGCGACGACAAACATCGCGAAGGGCGCTCGAGAGAAAAGCGGATTCATACGCGCGACCATGTACACGCCGGCAGTGACCATGGTGGCCGCGTGGATCAGGGCGCTGACGGGTGTAGGGCCTTCCATCGCGTCCGGCAGCCAGACATATAGCGGTAGCTGCGCGGATTTGCCAATCGCTCCGGTGAAGAGCAGCAGGCAGATGGTCGTTAATACCCCGGTGGAGACGGCGGCGTCCGGCGGGCCGCTGATGAGCTGTTTGAAAACCGTGTTGAAGTCCACGGATTTAAAGGTCCAGAAGAGCAGCAGGATGCCGACGGTGAAGCCGAAGTCGCCAATGCGCGTAGTGATGAACGCTTTCTTGCCCGCGCTGATAGCGGACTGCTTCAGGAACCAGAACCCGACCAGCAAGTAGCTGCACAGGCCCACGCCTTCCCATCCGACGAACATCAGGACGACGTTGGCGGCGAGGACCAGAGTGAGCATGAAGAAGACGAACAGGTTCAGGTAGCTGAAGAAGCGGTAGTAGCCCTCTTCGTGCGCCATGTAACCGGTGGAGTAAATGTGCACGAGCAGGCTGACGAAGGTGACGACGCCGAGCATGACGATCGTGAGTTGGTCCACCTGCAGGGAGAAATCCACTTTGAATTGGCCGGCGGTGATCCAGGTGAAGTAGGTCTTCACCCAGGGGATCTGATTGGGCGAAAGCTGAGAAAATTCACGGACGGCTTCGGCGAAGGAGAGGAATGCCAGCGCTACGGAACCGATGCCAACGGAATTTACGATGGGCTTGGAAAAATTCTTGCCTAGCAGGCCGTTGATGGCCGCGCCCAGTAGAGGCAGGGCGATAATGATCCACAGATGGTCGAGTATGAACATTAGAATTTGAGCAAGTTTATGCGTTCGAGGTTCAGAGTTTGGCGATTCTGATACACGGTGATGATAATGGCGAGGCCCACCGCAGATTCGGCGGCGGCGACCACAATCACGAAAAAGACGAAGACCAGGCCATCGAGCTGGTTATGCGCGCGCGCGAAAGCCACGAATGCCAGGTTCACGGCGTTGAGCATCAGCTCGATGGCCATGAAAATGGTGATGATGTTGCGTTTGACAACAAACGCGATGATTCCAAATCCAAAAAGGACAGCGCTCAACACTAGGTAGTACGAAATGGGAACTATGCTCATTCGTCCTTCTTCGCCAGAACCAGCGCGCCGAGAATGGCGATCAAAATCAGAATTGAAGTGGCTTCAAACGGGAACAGATACTTCTGAAAGAGCTGCGCGGAAAGCTCCCGCGTGGAGACCGATGCGTTGGTTCCACCCACGCCATTGGCAATTTGCTGGCCGATGAGGGAATGCGCCATCCAATGCGCGAGCGCGAGCAGCAGGAACATGCCTAGCGGCAGTCCGGCATATTTCGCGAGCTTGCTGTAGTCCGTGCGTTCTTCCACGCCCGCGTTGAGCAGCATGATTACGAAGACGAACAACACCATGATCGCGCCAGCGTAGACGATGATTTGCACCGCGGCGATGAATTCCGCGCCCAGAAGCAGATAGAGCACGGCGAGCGAAACCATCACCAGTATCAGGGAGAGCGCGCTGTGAATCGGCTCGCGCGCCAGGATCAGCGTGAGCGCGCCGATCACCGCGAGGAACGCACAAACGAAGAAAACGATGAAGGGCAGGGTCATCCGTGGTTCACCAGCAGCGGCCAGACTTTTACCAGCGCCGTGATCACCAGGTTTGCGAGCGACACTGGCAGCAGGAATTTCCAGCCGAAGGACATTAGCTGGTCGTAGCGCAGGCGCGGCAGCGTGGCGCGGGTCCATACGTAGAAAAACATAATCAAGCCGACTTTCAACAGAAACCAAAAGGGTCCTTGAATGACGGCGAGCGCCACGGGATGCAGGCAGGCGAGGCCGATCACCAGCGCGCCGATGGTTACGACGATGAGCTGTATGCGAGCGACGCCGCGCGCGAGGACTACCGTGTCATAGGCAAGGTAAACCGCCAGCGCCAGCAGGCCAACCGGCGGAACGTAACGCATGAAAGTCCATGATTCCGGGAAGGGCGAGAGCCAGCCGCCGAAGAACAGAATCGTCGCCAGACAGGATACCGTGATCATGTTGGCGTATTCGGCCATGAAAAACATGGCGAACTTGAAGCTGGAATATTCAGTGTGAAAACCACCGACGAGTTCGGTTTCACCTTCGGGAAGATCGAAGGGCGCGCGATTCGTTTCGGCGACGGCAGCCATGAAATAACAGAGAAAGCCGATGATCTGTGGGAACGAACCGCGCCCCACGTAGAAAATATTCCAGTGCCAGAAGGCTCCGCTCTGATGCGCGATCATTTCGTTGAAGTTCAGCGTGCCCGTAAGCAGCACCACGCCGACGACGGCGAGAGTGAGCGAAACTTCGTAGCTGATCATCTGCGCGGAGCTGCGCAGGCCGCCGAGCAGCGGATATTTGCTGTTGGAAGACCATCCGGCCAGCGCCACACCATACACGCCGATGGAAGTTATCGCGAAGACGAACATCAGCCCGATGCTGCTATCGGCGACGATGAGCGTGGACTGCCCTAGCCATTGCACGCTGGGCGGGCCGAAGGGAATCAGCGCGACCGTAGTCATGGCGAGCGTGAGTGCCAGCATGGGCGCGAGGATGTAGACGAAGCGATCGGCGCCGGGAGGCGTGAGGTCTTCCTTGAATAGAAATTTCACGCCGTCGGCCAGGGGCTGGAGCAATCCATGCGCGCCGACGTAGTACGGGCCCCAGCGCGACTGAATGTGCGCGATGACCTTACGTTCAAACCAGGACAGGTACGCCAGAGTCGTCATCAGCAAAAACATTAGACCGACGATTTTAGCTAGCGATACCACCAGGACTGGATGTTGGGTGATGAAATCCACGGCGTATCTTTGGCCTCTTTGGTAGAAGTCAGCTTGGAACAGTAACGGCCCAGGGAGCCGCTGGTAAAGAGAAAATCGTTGGCCGAAAAAATATTTCCTACGGGCACATCGTACGACGGCTCGGAAGCTTTACACGTTGCAGCGGATTGCGGCGCGCCGCCGCCGAGCAAACTGGAAACCGGCAGATCGTAGCCTGTGACGTTCTGGCGAATCTCGTCGAAAGCAGCCTCGGGCGTGCGCAGCCGGATGGGCGCGCCGACTCCCAACATGCCGAGCTGATGCGAAAGAATGCGGATGAGGTCGAAATCGCTGCGCGGACCTTGCGGGTCAATGGAGCGATGCGTCATTTGCACTTCGCCGGCGGTGTTGGTGAGCGTGCCGTCTTTTTCGTAGGACGATGCCGCCGGGAAGACGACATCGGCGCGCTGTGCGGTCTCGGTCAAGAACATGTCGTGAACCACGAGCAGTTCCAGGCGGCCGAGCTTGTCGGGTTCCGCGACGCCGAAAGTTTTCACGGGATTGGCGCCGACTACGTACAGCGCTTTCAGTTTTCCTGCGAGGGCTGCGTCCATCATCGCGCGCGCGGCCATGCCTGGCGTGGACGGAATTTCAGCGCCCCAGATTTTGCCGAAGCGGGCGCGTTCGCCGGAGTCGTGCAGCGATGCATAACCGGGCAAGCGATCGGGGAGCAGGCCCATATCCGCCGCGCCGCGCGAGTTCGAGTAGTCGGCGAGCGCCATGATCTTGGTTTGGCCGCCGATACGAGCAGCGAAGGAAACCAGATCACGCAGCGACGGACCTTGAATCTCAGCGCCGAAGAGAATCACGACGTCTTGTTCGGCTTCGAGCGCGGCTTTCAGTTGTACGAGCGCTTCGCTGGTGGGCGCGTCGAACGTGCCTTCACTGTGCGTGAGCCAGCGGACTGCGGCGCGCTCGCCGCCTTTGGCGGTTTTCACTAGATGCGTGGCCTGGCGATGGATTTTGCTTTCGACGCCGTTAATGACGTAGAGGCGCGTCTTGTGATGGCGCGCGCCGGTGCGAATCTGCCAGGCGATCAACGGATTCTGCTGCGTCACATCGTTCCCGATCAACAGCACGGCGGGCGCGGCATAAATGTCCGCCATCGTGGCGAGCGCGGTCTTGGCGTCCGGGCCGAGGGCTGCAGCAAGTCCGGCGTAGTCCGCGGTGCGGTGGTGATCAATATTGTTGGTGCCCAGGGTTGCGCGGGCGAAGCGATTGAGGAGGTAATTTTCTTCGTTGGTGGTGTGATTCGAGCCGATCACTCCGATCGCATTCGCGCCATGCTTATCGCGCACCTGTTTCAGACGTCGCGCCACTTCTTCGAGCGCATCTTCCCAGCTCGCCGGCTCGAGCTTTCCGTTTCGGCGAACTAACGGCTGGCGCACGCGTTCGGCGTGGTTGGTGAAATCGAAACCGAAGCGGCCCTTGCCGCACAGGAATTCACCGTTCACGCCGGACGGGTCGCGATTATTGGCGCGCAGGATTTCGTTGTTGCGCACGCTCAGCGTGGTCTTGCAGCCGTTCGAGCAATGCGTGCAAGGGTTGGGAACGTATTGCATTTCCCAAGGGCGCGTCTGGTAGCGATAGGTGCCGCTGGTAAGCGCGCCCACGGGACAAACATCAATGCACATGCCACATTCTTCGCAGGCCAGCTGGCCGGGCTCGTTGGGAATGATCACGGAATGTACGCCGCGCGCGCCGACGCCCAGAGCTTTTACGTCCATGCCTTCATCGCATACGCGCACGCAGCGGAAGCACATGATGCAGCGCGGAGCATCGTAATAAACCAGCGGCGACCATTTTTCTTCCGGATAGTGCAGCTTTTCTTCGGTGAAGCGGCTGTGATCCAGGCCGTAGCGGAAAGTCATGTCCTGCAGCTCGCACTCACCGCCCTTATCGCACACCGGGCAGTCCAGCGGATGATTGGAAAGCAGGAACTCGATCATGTCCTTGCGCGCTTTGTGAACTTGCTCGGTGTCGGACCTTACGACCATGCCTTCGGTGGCGACGAGCGTGCAGGCGGTTTGCAACTTGGGCATTTTTTCCACTTCGACGAGGCACATGCGGCACGCGGCCACGGATGCGGGCGTTACTCCCGGGTAATAACAGAACGACGGCACCTCGACACCCTGTTTCTTGGCCGCTTCAATTACCAGCGTGCCGGCGGGCGTGACGACTTGCTGCCCGTTGAGAGTGAAAGTGACTTGCTTTTGTTCCGCCATGCGTTTCCTAGTGAGCTCCCAGAATCATCTCCGCGGGTTTGTGCGCGCACTTCCCGTGCAGATGGTCTTCAAATTCGTTGCGCCATTTCTTGACGATGCTGATAGTGGGCAGCGCCGCGGCATCGCCGAGCGGGCAGAAAGTTCGCCCGAGCATATTCTTCGAAAGCTCGTCAATCAGCGGAATATCTTCCGCGCGCCCGCCGCCCTCGTGGAAGCGGTCGAGCATCTTGCGCAGCCAGGTAGTGCCTTCGCGGCAAGGAATGCACCAGCCGCAGGATTCGTGCGCGTAAAAATGCATGATGCGGCGCGCGAGATCCACCATGCAGGTATCTTCGTCAATCACCACGGTGCCGCCGGAGCCGAGCATCGAGCCAATCTTGGCGACCGAATCGTAATCCATGTTGACGTCAATCTCGCTGGCGCTGAGGAGCGGGCAGGAACTGCCGCCGGGGATTACGGCTTTTAGTTTTTTGCCGCCGCGCACGCCGCCGGCGACGTCTTCGATCAACTGGCGCAGGTTGAATCCTAGCGGAAGCTCGTAAATGCCGGGCTTGTTCACATGACCGGAAATCGAATACAGCCGCGTGCCGCCATTTTTGGGTGTGCCCAGGCTGGCATACCAATCGCCGCCGCCGCGAATGATCGCCGGCACGGTGCTAAGCGTTTCCACGTTGTTGATCACCGTGGGGCGGCCATACAGGCCGACGACGGCGGGGAACGGCGGCTTGATGCGCGGATAGCCGCGCTTGCCCTCGAGCGATTCCATCAGCGCGGATTCTTCGCCGCATTCGTAGGCGCCTGCGCCGGTGTGTGCTGCCAGGTCGAAATCAAATCCGCTATCGAGAATATTTTTGCCCAGGAAACCCTCGGCGTAGGCTTCGGCGATGGCGGTTTCCAGGATGTCAATAATGTAGCGATATTCGCCGCGGATGTAGGCATAGCCTTGATTCGCGCCGATGGCGCGTCCGGCGATCACCATTCCTTCGATCAACTGGTGCGGGTCCATTTCCAGCAGCGGACGATCTTTGGAAGTGCCCGGTTCGCTCTCGTCGCCGTTGGCCAGAATGTATTTCGGTTTGGGAAGATCCTTGGGAACGAAGCTCCACTTCATGCCGGCGGGAAATCCCGCGCCGCCGCGTCCGCGCAGATTCGATTTTTTCATTTCGTCGATAATCTGGTCCGGCGTCATCTGCTTCAGAGCTTTTTCCAGGGCTTTGTAGCCGTCGCGCTGCATGTAGGTTTCGATCGAGCGCGAATTGGGAATGCCGAAATTTTTGCTGATGACGACGACTTCGTTGGAATTGCGTTCGTGTAGTGCGCCAGAGATAACCGGCACGGGCTTGGGTTTCTTGCCGTCTTGCAGCTGCTCGAAAATCACGTCCACTTTTTCCGGGTCAAGATTTTCGTAGTAATCGAAATTTACCTGCATGGCCGGAGCGCCGGTGCAGGCGCCCATGCATTCCACTTCTTCCAGGGAAAACGTCCCACTCGGCGAGACTTCTTTATTGCCGATGCCCAGGCGCTTCTGCACGTGGGCGTAGAGTTCGTTCGCTCCGCGCAGCATGCAGGAAATGTTGGTGCAGACCTGGATGTGATAGCGGCCGACCGGCTTGCGGCGCAACATCGAGTAATACGCCAGGGTTTCGGTGACCTCCGTCATGTTCAGGTCCAGACGCTGCGCAATATCGGCGAGCAGTTCGTCGCTGAGGAAGCCGAAATAGTCCTGCGCGTACATCATCATGGGAATCAGCGCCGAACGCTTCACGGGGTAGCGTCCGAGCAGAGTTGTGAATTTTTCTTCCAATGCCGCAGGCAATTGCATACATCCCTTTTTCCGCTGGAGTCTAGCGGTCTACTTCTCCCAGGACGATGTCGGTTGTGCCGATGCAGGCGACCACGTCGGCGATCAGACGTCCCTCTGCGAGCCTCGGCAGCGATTGCAAATTCACAAACGACGGGGCACGAAACTTCACGCGATAGGGCTTGGCCGAACCATCGCTGGCCACGAACACGCCCAGCTCGCCGCGCGGCGATTCGATGGCTTGGTAAACTTCGCCCGGCGGCGGCGCAAAACCTTCGGTGAAAATCTTGAAGTGATAGATCAGACCTTCGATGGATGTCTTCATTTCCTCGCGCGAGGGAGGAATGATTCCCGGAACTTCTGCGCGGAAGGGCCCTTCGCTGGGGATTTTCTGCATGGCCTGCTTCACGATCTTGATGCTTTCGCGAATTTCGGCCACGCGCACTTGATAACGCGCGTAACAGTCGCCGGCCGTCTGCGTCTGCACGTTGAAATCGAATTCATCGTAGCTGGAATAAGGAAAAGCCTTGCGCACGTCGTAAGCAACGCCGCTGCCGCGCAACATCGGGCCGGAACAGCCCATGGCGATGGCATCAGCGGCGCTGATGATCCCCACTCCCTGCGTGCGGCCCAGCCAAATTTTATTTTTGGTGAGCAGATCCTCGTATTCGTCAATGTGGCCGGGCAGGGAATCCACCACGCGCTGGACTTTATCGAGCCAACCGGGCGGCGGTTCCAGTGCGAGGCCGCCGATGCGGAAATAGCTGGTCATCATCCGCTGGCCGGATAGATATTCGAAAATTTTCAGAATTTCTTCGCGCTCGCGGAAGCTGTAGAGGAAGACGGTCATCGCGCCAAGGTCAATGGCATGCGTGCCGACCCAGACCAGGTGCGAAGCGCAGCGCGTTAGTTCGGTGAGCAGCACGCGGATGTACTGCGCGCGCTTGGGGACTTCCAGGCCGAGGATTTTTTCCACCGCGAGGCAATAGCCCAGGTTGTTCGAGAGCGGCGATAGATAATCAATGCGGTCAGTGAGCGTGATGACCTGCGAATACGTCTTCGCTTCGCAGGATTTTTCGATGCCCGTGTGCAAATAACCGATTATTGACTCGGCTTTCACCACCATTTCCCCATTCAGTTCGAGCACCACGCGGAGCACTCCGTGCGTGGAGGGGTGCTGGGGCCCCATGTTCAGGACCATCGTCTGCGCGGCGCCGATAGGAGTTTCAATCGTGGTGCTCATCGGTAGCCCTCGGTCGGATAATCCTTGCGCAGCGGGTGACCTTCCCAATCGTCGGGCATCAAGATGCGCCGCAGGTCCGGATGGCCTTCAAAGCGGATGCCAAACAGATCGTAACTTTCGCGCTCGTGCCAGTTCGCGGTCGGCCAGACGCCTGTGACGGAATGGACCATGGGATCGCTGCCGGTTAATTTTATTTTCAGGCGCAGGCGCTCGCGGCGATCCAGCGAAACGAGATGATAGTTCACTTCAAAGCGCGGCTCGATGGGGAAGCGGTCCACCGGCGTGATGTCCGAAAGAAACGAAAAGCGTAGGGATGGCTCCGTCGCCAGATATTCCGCGATGCGCAAGAGGTGTTCGCGTGGCACCACCACCGTAATTTCGCCGCGAAATTCCAGCACTTCAGCGATCGCAGTGGCACTCCACTCCCTGAGCTTACGGACTACTGGATGTTTGTCGATGTCCTGTGGTTCCACTATGAGTTCGGTTCCCGAGGGGCGGCAAGTTAGTGAGTCCAGTCGAGCGCGCCCTTCTTCCAGAGGAATATGTAACCGGCCAGCAGAATTATAATGTAAAGCAGCATCTCCACAAAGCCGAAGACTTTTAAGTCGCCGTAGATCAGCGCCCACGGGTAGAGGAAGATTGCCTCGATATCGAACAAAATAAAGAGCAAGCCCACCATGTAGAACTGCACGGAGATGGGTTGGCGGGCATCGCCGGTAGCACGCATTCCGCATTCGTACGGCTCGTCTTTTTCACGCGAGCGCTTGTGTTTGCCTATGATAGCGGACGCGACCACCAGCACTCCGGCCAATCCGGCGGAGAGTATAAACATGAGCAACAGCGGGCCGTAGTAGTCGAGGTAGTTGCTGTTCATTTTGGTCGCGCTGTTATAATAACGGCCCGAGAGCAGCTGGTCAAATGAACTCTGTATTACTGCGATTTTCTTTTGTTTCGTTCGGATGCATGGGGAGCGCGGGGAATCAAGCGCGATGAGCTCTGGCTTCAATACGGACGTCAAAGTGGGAGAGCACGTTTTCCACGTGCAGACCGAAGATCGCGGCCCGAACCATCCAATCATTGATACCGTCGTGTATCAGCAGGGACGAATTCTGCACCGCCGTGCCTCGAACTACGAACAGGGCGCCGACGCCACACCGTACACCGCGGACGAGCTGCGCCACCGCGTGGAAGAGCAGCATCGCGCAGTGATTGAAGCGATCCGGTCAGGTGCTTTGGACGCGGAGATCGCCTCTGCGGAAGCCGCTACGCAGGCCAGCCGTTCTAGTGGCATTCAGGTGCAACTGCTGAATCCTGGGTCGTGGCTTTCGGCGGGGAAAGTTTCTCTGGAGCTGGAAGTATCGCGGAAAGCGGATCGTCAGCCGCAGGCGGGCGCCGCGGTGAAGGCGGTGATCGAAGGCGCCCTCGCCGACGGCACTCATTCCGGCACGAGCGACGAGCAGGGCCGCGTGCACATCCATTTCCCGCTGCCGCCGCTCGGCAAGGGCGACTTAACGTTGGTGATTCAGGCACAGGCGGACGCGTCGAAGGACGAGATCCGCTTCGCGATGCGAACGCGCGCGAAGAATCCAACGGCCGGCGCGGCGCAATGACGGTGACGATCAATGGGGAGCGCCGCGAGGTGCCCGACGGCATCGCGGTCTCGGCGTTGCTCGAACATCTGGGAATGCCGCGCGAGCGGGTGGCGATCGAGCTCAATCTGAATATTTTGCCGCGGGCGGATTGGAACCAGACGCGCGTCGAACCAAACGACAGCTTCGAGATTGTGCACTTTGTGGGTGGAGGTTAGCGGCTCGGGTTCGCTGAGGCCTTGGGACGCTCCTTGGCCAGGGAATTCGCCGCCATGATTTTTCGGGCGGGATCGTTATCGCAATAGACGCGCCATTCGGCTACGCGTCCTTCTTTCACTACGGCTTTCCATGCGGCCGGAATTTCCCAGGAATTTTCTCTCGGCAACTTACCGTTGACGGCGAACGTGCCGCGCGCTTTTCCGAACATCGTTACGAGGTCGCCGCGATTGAATTCGTCGGTCACTTCGATGGCGTAGTCGGGGAACATGCCGAAGTAGAACTTCCAGCCCTGGCGCATATGTTCCGCGCCGCGAAATGAATTGTTCAGGGCGTCCACGAAGACGTGGTCGGGCGTCATCAGCGCCACCAGGCCGTCCACATCGTGCGCGTTGATCTTTGCAACGAACGCCATGGCTACGTCCGCTGAGCTGGGTTGGTTCATAGCGTACAGCCCTCGCATCGAAAGTGTGTTGCGCGCGTGAGCATATCCAAAATGGCGAACGAAGAGCTAGTGATTCGTGCCGCGGAGAGCCTGTCGCCCATGGTCGCCCGCTGCTATTTCTTGCGCGTGAGGTGAAACGTTTCGGTCTGTTCCTTTCCGTTGGCCATTAACGTCCAGGTCTCGGAGAAGTGATCGTTATCCTCGATCTTCAGCGTCATACCGTGCATGTGCATATCGTCGTTGCTGGCCAGATTCGCGGCACCGGTGAAGGCGAACGCAAACTCATTGGAACTCGCCGTCACGGCGGGAGTCTCCAGGTGCGGCTGATTGCCCTTCGAACAATAATGCGTCAACGCCAGGCGATTTCCGTCCGGCGTGTACATCGTGACCATTTGATTGTCTTTGTCGCTCTGAAATGTCTCTTCCAGCGCGGTGTTATTCGAGACCAGGCGGATCGAGTCCTCGACCTGCTTGCCTGTGGGGTCCGTGCCGTCCCATTCGCCCACCAGCGTTTTCAGCCGGTCAAACGCGTTCGCGGGCGCCGGTTGCGAACCAACCCGCGCGGCAATAGCTCCCAGCGCCAAAATTGCCGCGGCCGAAATGACGATCATCCTGCGCATTGCTCCCTCCTCACGGTCTCGATTGTGAATTTTCAGATCTTCCTACTTCTCCACAGCTTCGGCAAGTTTTTCCAGGCACCCGGTCCAGCCGCGCTGGTAATCGCCGCGCTCCTTCGCTGCGGCTGCGCCGAGATCGTGAGTCAGCACCACCTCGGTTGATTTTCCGTGTTCCAGCAACTCTACAGTAACGACGGTTTCCTCGGCGTGGTCCATCACTTTGCGTCCGGCGGGGTCGGCGTGCTCGGTGACCCAAGTGAAAACGACCTTTTCCGGGCGTTTAATTTCAACGTAGGTGCAGCGCTGGATGTAGATGTGGCCGTCCGGCGTGCGTATCTCTAAGGTAAAACCGCCGCCTTCACGGAATTCGAATTTCAAATACTTGATTACATGACTACTGGCATCGCGGCACATCCAGCGATCCATCTGCTCCTGGTGGGCGAATGCTGCGAAGACTCTTTCACGTGGCGCGGCGATGGTGCGGCGCACTTCCAGCTTGCCGGTTGGGCCCGCGGTTGCAGCCGTCATGGTGTTTCCTCCTCGATTCTTTGTACGCGATCCCCTGACGCAGGCTATTTCGCGCGGTGTTTGGAAGCAGGGCGCGACTTAGGCCGTTGTTGCTTCGTCGAATGGGTACCGTGCTTAATGCTGCGGCCTTCCGCCGCGGAATCTTCTAAATAGCGCGCCAGGGAATCGAGTTGGGCTTCCCAGAACTGACGGTAGTGTTCGATCCAGGCCGCCGCGTCTTTCATCGGCTCGGCCCGCAGGCGGCAGCGACGCACCCTGCCATCTTTCTGTCGCGAGACCAGGCCGGCGTGTTCCAGTACGCGGAGGTGCTTCGAAACGGCGGGGAGCGACATCTTGTAGGGTGCGGCCAGGTCGCTGACCGAAGTCTCGCCATTGCGTGCGAGGCACGCGAGGATTCCGCGGCGCGTCGCATCGGAGAGCGCGGCGAATGTGGAATCGAGCACGGCGCCTGAATAGTTAACCATGTGGTTTAGTATTGGCGCGGGGTCGAATTTTGTCAAGGGAAAGTTTTGCGGTGGGGCGCGAGCTTCGATAGGCACTACAGAGACGCGGCGATAACTGCGAAATCGGTACTTCAGCGGCTAAAGCCGCCGTGATTTATGTACGTTTATGTCGTGGCCCTTCGATCCTGCCGCAGGCAGGATCTCAGGATAAACTAAAGCCACGACCTACAAAGACTATCGAGTTCTTGCACGGTCTCTACAGGCCGGCGAGCAGATGCCCGAGCTTGTCTTTTTTTGTGCGGAGGTAAGCAGCCGAGTGTTTGCTGGTGCGCGGACGGCAGGGGACGCGCTCGACGACGCGAATGCCGGAGCGCTCCAGCTGCTCCACTTTGTCTGGGTTATTGGAGAGCAGGCGCACGTCGCGAATGCCAAGCGCCTTCAGAGCTTCAGCGGCAAATTGGTAGTCGCGCGCGTCGTCGGCGAAACCGAGCCGGCGATTGGCTTCCACGGTGTCCAGGCCAGCGTCCTGAAGTTCGTAGGCTTTCAGCTTATTGATCAAGCCGATGCCGCGGCCTTCCTGCGGAAGGTATAGCAGCACGCCGGAGGGCTCTTTGGCAAGTTTGCGCAGGGAGAATTCCAGTTGAGCACGGCAATCGCAGCGCTCGGAGGTGAAGACGTCGCCGGTGAGGCATTGCGAGTGCACGCGCACCAGCGGCGCCTTGCGGGATTTCGCGGCGGCGTGCGAGGAGCCGTTCGATGGGCCGTTCAGCTGGCCGTGCTGAATGGCTACCGCCTCTTCTCCAGGTTCGCGTCCTTCGATGCCGAAAATTCGGAAGGAGCCGAAGCCGGTGGGCAATTGTGCGGTGGCGACGACGCGCGCTTTGCTGGACTTCCCGGATTGTTTTTTGCGTGGCATGGGAAACTTCGATTATAGCAGGGTTCGCGAAATCGGCCTGAGCGGTCGACTTCGCCGGAATTCTCAGCCATGGGCAGTGCACATGATGCGGCATCATCCGCGTTCGGTCGTAAAATCAGTGGCTAGTGACGAGTGGCTAGTGGCTAGTGGCTAGAAAACGGCGCTTATGGCGATCGCTCGCAGTGCATCGCGCGACGGCACTGCACGCTCGCTTCCCTTTACATCGCTGGCTGCTTTGGCTAACTTAGACCGTGCGCTGCGAAGGCTGCGCTCCGCGAGCAAAATGAACACATTTTTTGGCCCAGAAGAGTTGATATTCGCGCTGGTGCTGAAAGTCGGCTTCGCGGCGTCGCTCGCGGCGCTGCTGGTTCGTTTCCGCTCGTTCCGCAACTTGCTCTTCACCGAAATCCGCGATTCCGATCAGAAAGTAATGTTGCTGCTGTTCCTGACGCCGCCGCTGGCGATTGGCGTGTTTCTGCGGCTGCTGGGCGGCTACCGATTTTTCGATTTGACGCTGGAAGGCTCGTTCCTGATGGGCTTGATCGGCGGGCGGATCGTGGGCCTGCTGGGCGGTTCGTTGATCAGTCTGCCCGCGTTCGGCAATCACGAATGGTTTTCCAGCCCGGTGGCGGCGCTGGTGGGGCTGATTGCGGGGATGGTGCGCGAGTCT
>Ga0228598_1000033_pt1 | contig 19469 bp, 22 predicted proteins | sample CZU4metagenome_FD_182726 | JGI IMG/M metagenome (GOLD analysis project Ga0228598, IMG submission 182726) | Spruce rhizosphere microbial communities from Bohemian Forest, Czech Republic - CZU4 | ecosystem: Host-associated > Plants > Roots > Rhizosphere | place: Czech Republic: South Bohemian... | reverse complement strand
TTACTTATTCCATCCATGGATTGACCGGTGACCTAAGGTTTATTTCGACTCTGAATTGCCAGAGGGACTCTGGACCTCCACAGAAATGTGGTAGTGGTATTGGTTCAGCGCAGTTGCGGACGATGAAGTACCGCTTGGATTTGGTAACTTCCCAGTGAGGCGAATAATAATCGTCGACGCTGCTTTCCCTGTCTTGCGTTCGTAACTTTCGGCGGCCCGGAGGACGGCTTGGCCAATGGACTGCGCAAACTCAGGGTCAGGCTCCTTCGGCATGGTCGTTCCTCCGTGCGGCGGTAGAACTGACTCGTTCATGAGCATGTCGTGATGGCAAGGCTCGGACTTTTCCAAGGCAAGCTGCGCGGCGATTTCATCAGAACGAGGGTCAGAGCCCTTGTCGCCAACTTTCACTTCAGTGACACCCTCCAATCGAGGAAGCGGGTATACGTCGGGCGAGGCAACGTCACCCTCAGCGTGCACTGCGACTTCCAGTGAGTGGTGTGGATTGCCTTGCGGGTCATCGGGGTTCGGTACCCAATACTGACCAAATCCCACCATCTTGCCTGACCCAGCGAAAGTCTTGAGTTCGCTCCAATCTCGTCGTGTTGCCTGTACTATCCCCGGCGCAATCCGAAAATAAAGATAGCCTCTCTGCGGAGTGCGGTAATTGCCGCTCGATGTAGGAACAGGGACGACGAATGCGCCGCATATTCGGACAGAATTAGGCGGGCCTGCGTCTGGCTCAAATGTTACCCGGTCGACGATTGCATATATCCCGATACTTGCATTCTTGGCGATGACAGACGTAGGTGGGAGCAAAAGAACGAGAGCCGAAGCGGCTGCCAAGAGAAAAGCACGTTTCATGGAGCCTCCTAGGTAGGACACTAATCTTATCCATCCGATCTTCGGTTTCGGTCAAGTCCTGAGAAGCGTAATCGGACAAGTCAATTTATCCGCCCTGCAGCGCGGAACGCGAATTGGGAGCGGTGTCCTTATGCTGTCCAGTGTCGTCGGGACCACGGGCCGTCGGGCTCTCGGAAGTTTCGCGAGGCGGATATCGTTTTGCGTAAGGTTCCTATGCGGCGGCCGGAGCACTCGGGTTCCAGCCGCCGATAGGCTGAGCGCGGGAGATAAGCGCTCCTCACGGGAGGGGGTCCCGCGAGCTTCAGGGCTGGGATTGCCGTTCAGACAATTAGATGCCGCGCCGAGCGCCGTCGGTTGTCGGGCCTGGCTGACCGAGGCCGTGAGTCATTGTCAGGTTTATGGGTCAATCACTGAGGGCGTCACTGATGATAATGCCTGTCTACAACATCGACCGACCCAGACTCGGCTAACTGTTGATAAATCGCGTTATCACAAGTAATCGGGTGCGCCGAAATCCAGCCCCTTCTTGCCCCGGGCCCTCCCCTGTCCATATTGACAAAACTCTCGATTTCAGCCGACCATTAGTCTCTGACAAGCCTTTAGCTTGAGCGTGTGGTACGACCTCAGCCCTCTCCACCAGCCCCAGCAGAACAAGTTCGGACATGCCACGAGGAGATTACAAACATGGGTCTGTTTAATCCGAGCTATTTCCTGCACGCCGCAAACATCCTGCTGTTGGTAGCGTACAGCGTTCGCGACATTCTCTGGTTGAGGTTGTTTTCTGTCGCGGCTTCGCTGATCGCGCTGCCGTATTTCCTACTGCAGCCGGAACCGCTGTGGGAGCCGATCATTTGGAGTAGCGTCTTTGCGGCGATCAATTCGTTCCAGTCTTGGCGTCTTTTTGTCGAGCGACGTCCTGTTAAATTGACGGCTGAAGAGGAGGAAATTCGCCGGCTCGTCTTCTCGGATTTGCCGTCTCGGAAAGTCCTGCAGATTCTGAGTATCGGAGCGTGGACAACTGTGGAAATTGGTGAGCGAATGCTGGAGCGTGGCAAAAGTGTTGATGCAATCGCAGTCATTGTTCGCGGGAAAGTGCGGGTCACGAGAGATGATCGTGTCTTGGGGGAGTTCGTCGCGGGTCACATCGTGGGCTCAGCGCTTCTCTTGAGTGGCGTCAGAGCCGATGTAGATGCCGTGGTAGTAGAGCCTGTTCGGTGTGTGCGATGGGAGGTTGAGCCGCTTGACCGTTACCTGGCCGCCAATCCCGAGACACGGATTGTCGTGCAAAAGCACCTTGCTCGTGATCTAGCCGGGAAAATGGTGGCTGCTGCTAAACCTTAGACTCATCTAGAGGCTAGCACTAACTTTTGATAAATAGCTTACACCAGCAATCGGCCCCAGAACCGGCAGGCTGACTCCAGATAAGTCGCCGGGGGGAATGGGTTTGTAATTCTTGGATCCTGGCCTCGGCCGTTTGCAAGTCTCGAACAGCGTCAACCCATTCGAAATTCACGACGTCTGTCTTCTTCAGAATGTCGAAGGGACGTTTCATGCTGGCACCGCTTTGCAAGAAGGCGAGCAATCCAAGCAACACAAGGCTCGAGACTCTTTCAGAGTCTTTTAAATCTCCCATCGGCTCACCCGTGTTCCGGCGATCGGAAAATCCTCGTGCGTCCCTTCAATAGCCTACATTGCTGGGCAGCTGCTTTGCGTGGACTCGTGAATCACACAGCATTTAGGCCGCAAGTGATTTTGCTAGCTGGAATTGTTTGTGGCTCTCGGGTGCTGCGCACAGACGCGGGATGTGAACTCCTTGTTGCGCCGCTGCTCGTAGTTCTGCTTCATTTCCTCGAGGGAGTTGCCAATGGGCGCCCCTGAAGCCTTGAACACCCAAGCGCATTCGGTGCACGCCCACCCTTGAAAATTCTGCGTTTCGACCCATACCAGTGTGCGACGCTTCGCGTCCATGGCCCCCCTCGAGATTTGGCGCAGTTTTGCTTCATTGCAAGACGGTGCAGCATTGGTTTTTGACCGCACCGTGAAGACAAAAGCCGATCCTTTCAGCGGCTGAGCGAGGTTCCTGCCCAATTCAGCGCGCTTCGAACACGCGTCCAAAAACGAAGTCAACGCACAAGGTCCGAACATTAGCGATAGAGGGGGATGCTGTCTGTGGGGTATCCAACACTGATGAGAATTATTATCTCAATCCCAGGTCGCCCTCGAACTGTCGAATGACGTCGTAACACTCACAAGCGGATTTTTCGAGTTTCCTGCGGTTCACGATCTTCACTGCTCCCCGCACATATTCTAAAATTCCTTTTTTTTGCAGTACTGCCGCTGCCAGGCTCAAGGTAGACCGATCGGTACCCATCATCGTCGCGATGAAATCGTGGGTGATCGGAAGCATCCCGGAATCCACTCGATCCTGTGTCATCAGCAGCCACCGGGAGAGCCGCTCCTGTATATCGTGCAGCCGATTGCACGCCGCGGTCTGCGCCACCTGCATTCCTTGCAGCCCCGTATGCCTGTTCAACATCAACTGCAGCTGCGGCGCCGACCGCAGAATACGTTCCAGCGCATTCCCCAACACTCGTGAGCCATCTCCAGCGATTTGGATTATTTCGCGCACGGAACTTCTGCTCAAGCCGGCTGCCAATCCTGCTCCCACGTAACCCTCGTTGCCCACTACACCCACTTCCACGGTTCGGCCGTCTTTGGTCACTACCACTTGCGAAACCATTCCTCGGTTCGGGAAATAAACGAACTCGATATTTTGCGTCGGTTCATGAAGGCTCTGATGACCCGGAAGGTCGACATACGTCAAGTCCGGACGCATCAGCTCGTATTCCTTGTCGGGCATGGCCAACAGTACTTTGTTCCTGACCGGTTTTCCGTCAATGTTGGTCCGCTCGCCCATCGGTGACACTCGATAGTTCTTCTCGCTCATGTCCATCCTGAACAGCGCCAAAGTGCCTGGCACTAATTACGTGAAAACTCGCAGCCTCTGAGAGCCGCACCGATTCAACCATAAGAGGGGGCTAGCTATCTGTGCGAAACGGGACATCTCTCAACTTCAAGGCGGAGCAAATCGCGCGGCAGAGCGATGCCCATTGGCCTCGGCTTTGCTGCCGGCGCGCGGTCGAGCGCGCATGAATTTTGAGCCCAAGCGAAATCTGTACTAAACTCCACCCGCGCACCGCGCCACCTCTCTATGACCGCTTCCATTGTTCCCGAACCACGCTGGCCCGCTTTTGTCGCGATGCTCGCCGCTGGCGGCGTGTACCTGGCTCTGCCGGAGCGGCTGTCGCTGGGCCCCGGCTGGGGGTTGCTCGCGATAATCCTGGTCTTGATGGTCCCGATCGCCGTATCGAATCGTCGCGGCGACTTCCACATCACCAGGCCTCTTGTGGTCATTGCCAACGGCGCCATCACCGTGGGCATGATTGCTTCGCTGGCTTTGCTGATCGAAGGCATCCCCCAGCATCGCGACTCTCCGACGGCCCTGCTGCGTGGTGCCCTGGCGCTTTGGTTCACCAACGTCGTGGTATTCGCACTGTGGTACTGGAAGCTGGACGCCGGCGGCCCTTCGCGGCGCGACGCCCGCAGTGGGCGTTTGAAGAGCTCCTTTCTGTTTCCGCAGATGTTGAACGAGGAAGGGAGAGATCCCAACTGGTCGCCGCAATTCATGGACTACTTGTTCCTGGCCTTCAATACCAGCACGGCATTTTCGCCGACGGACACCGCCGTTCTTTCGCGGTGGGCCAAAGCAGGAACGATGTTGCAGGCATTGATCTCGCTGGCGATTGTGGTGCTGCTCGCTGCGCGCGCCGTGAATATTTTCTGAGTTCCTCGTTTCACCTGACAAATGCACGGGAGGACTGCGATGCTCGCTTCCAGCAAAATGGTCGGCTTCGTTCCCACGCGTGATTCCCTGAAAGCGCGCGAATTTTACGAAGGAAAACTCGGCTTTCAATTCGTCAGTGACGATCCCTTCGCGCTGGTGGTTCGCGCGGGCGACAACAACATCCGCGTCGCCAAAGTTCCCAAGGATTTCGCGCCCGTCGCGTTCACCATTCTCGGCTGGGAAGTGCAAGATATCGAAGCGGTCGTCGCCTGGCTCAAAGGCCGCGGCGTGGCATTCGAAAAATATCCGTTCATTCAAGATCCCGAACTAGGCATCTGGATAGCGCCCGGCGGCGATAAAGTTGCCTGGTTCAAAGATCCCGACGGCAACGTCCTCTCAATCGCCCAACATATCTGAAATACCTGACGCGAAGCGATGTCCACAACCCACAAGGAGGCACCATGACAAAATCGTTGATCCTCGGAACCATTCTGGGCGGCTTGCTGGCCTTCGTGTGGAGCTCCATTTCGTGGGAGCTCATCGGCTGGCACGAAAAAACCATGGTCGCGTTCCACAATGAAGACGAAGTCTCCGCCGTAATCGCCTCGCACGCCGGGCAGGACGGCACCTACATTTTACCGAGCATGCCATCAACCGCGGGAATGACGCCTGAACAAAAGAAAAGCGCGATAGCCGCCGTAATGCAGAAAATGCAGACGGGCCCGATCATGGTCGCAGCAGTGCGCCGCGGCGGATTCGGCTCGTACGGCCGGGGCTTGATCGTTCAGCTTTTGAGCTTGATGGCTGCGGCGTTCCTGCTGACGTGGCTGCTGCTGCAAACCACCGGCCTGAGCTACGCGCGCAAGGTGGCGTTTCTGGCGATTGCAGGCCTCGCCGCCAGCGTCATCGTGGATCTTCCCAATTGGAATTGGTGGGGCTTCTCCGGCGCCTACACGGCCGTGAACCTCGCCGATTCCATGCTCACATGGCTAGTCGCCGGTCTGGTCATCGCGAAAGTTGCCAAGCCCGCGACGCTTTAAATCGCGCCGGGCCGTCATCCACACGCCGGTACCCGGAGTTCATTGACTTGCACTCCGGCGCTGTGATAACCATACTCGCGTCCTTTTATTAGACGGACCTTGCCCCGACAACGGATGGCGGCCAAAACTCAACGGATTGAAGTCATGCTGGAGACGCTTCTTGAAAGCGTGGACCTCGCGGAAAGCATTTCCATGCGCGTGGCCGAAGCCGCCGGCTTTCCCGAGGAAGAAGTCCACAAAATCGGCATGGCCGTTCGCGAAGGCGTGATCAACGCTTACAATTACGGCAACCAGCAGGATCGCCAGAAGAAGATCATGATGACCGTCGAGCTCCAGCCGGACAACATGGTTGTCCGCGTGCTCGATCAGGGCAAAGGGTTCGAGCTCACCGAAATACCCGATCCGCTGGCCGAAGAAAATCTGCTGCGCACTTCCGGCCGCGGGCTTTTCCTGATGCGCGCCTTCATGGACGATTTCAGAGTCGAACGCGGGCCGGAGGGCGGCGCCCACTTGATTATGATCAAGAAGCTGCCCCAGCCAGTTTCTGATAACGGCAAACACAAACCAGAGTAGAATCACTATACGAGGAACCCGTGCCTCTCCAAGGAACACGCCGCCAATTGGGCGACGTAACAATCGTTGATTTCAGCGGCAAGATTACGCTGGGCGAAGGCAGTGCCATGCTGCGCAATACCGTGCGCGAGTTGATCAATTCCGGCAACAAGAAAATCCTGCTCAGCCTCTACGACGTGGATTACATCGATAGCTCCGGCATCGGCGAGCTCGTCAGCGCTTACACCACCGTAAAGAACGCCAGCGGCGAACTGAAGCTTCTCCATCTCACCAAACGCGTTCACGACATCCTGCAGATCACCCGCCTCTTCACCGTCTTCGACGTCCAGTCCGACGAAAACACCGCCATCCGCAGTTTCAAATAAATTCACCCGAGCGGTCGCGCAAGCCTTTCCTTCGATTGCCGTATCGGAGGCGCGCCTTTATGCTAATATTTACGTTTACCATTTCGCTTGGAGTGCAGACTTGGCGCAGCATATTTCCCGCAAAGAACTGAAAAAAGACGAAATTCGCGAAACGCTGTCGCACGGCGCGGACGCCGTCCTGTCCCATAAGCAGTTGACCGCCTATATTTTGCTTGCCGCGGTGCTGGTAGCTGTCGGCATTTTCGGCTGGCAGACTTACACCGAGCGCCAGACCATGAAGGCGACCGCCGCGTATGACGACGCCATGAAATCGTTCGAAGCGCGCGTCCGCACCGCGGGCGAGCCTGCTCAGCCCGGCGAAACCACCTACATTGACGAAAAAAATAAATATTCCGACGCTGCGCAGAAATTCGCCGCCGTCAACGCCAAATTCGGCCACACCCGTCCCGGCCAACTCGCCGCCTACTACGCCGCCCTGAGCGATGAAAAGCTGGGCAAGAATGATGAAGCGAAGAAATGGCTGGAGGGCCTTGCCGAAAGCGGCGTGGAGGATTTTGCCGCCATGGCGCGCTTCGAGCTTGCGCAACTGAACGACCGCATGGGCCAGGGCGATGAAGCCGTAAAGCTCTATCAGCAATTGATCGCCAAACCCGTCGTGCTCGTCCCCAAGCCGGTGGTGATGCTGGCGCTCGCCGAACACTACGGCGCGAAAAATCCCGCGGCAGCCACCAAGCTCTACTCTCAGATCAAATCCGATTACCCTGATACACCCATCGCCGAGCAGGCAACCCAGGAAATGAATCTCCTGCCCGGCAAATCCTGATCCCGCGCTGCAAAGTCGCTGTGAAATTTCGAGAGTCTTTGTGGTTCGTGGCTGCTACCACGGCCCCGTCAAAGGCGCCCAGCTAAAGCTGGCCGCTACAAAGTCAAAACCATGGGCCTCGTGCATTTTTCCGCAAGCTGATTAGGCGCTGAAGCTCCGCCTTTCAATCCCCGCTGAATATTTCCCCGATAGCGACTAGAATAAACCGAAAGAATGCTTGCATCCTACGCCATGGACGTGCGGCGCACCCGCGGCCGGCGTTTCCCGGAGCCGCAACATCCCTATCGCAACGATTACGCGCGCGACCGCGACCGCGTCATCCATTCCCGCGCCTTCCGTCGCCTCGAAGCTAAGACGCAAGTCTTCACCACGCGCTACTCGGATCACTTCCGCAACCGCCTCACGCACACTCTGGAAGTCGCGCAGGTCGCCCGCACCGTCGCCGACGCGCTCAATTTAAATACCGATCTCGCCGAATCGCTCGCGCTCGCGCACGACATCGGCCATCCGCCCTTCGGCCACGCCGGTGAAAAACAGCTCGACCTGCGCATGCGCGCATTCGGCGAACGCTTCAACCACAATCTTCACGCGCTCTACATCGTCGAACAATTCGAGCAAAGCTATCTCGATTTCAACGGCTTGAACCTCACTTTCGAAGTCCGCGAAGGCATCATCAAACATTCCCGCGATTATTCTGCTGCCGAGTTTCCCCAACTCGCCGAATATCTCCTGGACCAGCGTCCCCCGCTCGAATCCCAGCTCATTGATTTCGTGGACGAAATCGCCTACAACACCGCCGACCTCGACGACGGTTTCGAAGCCCACCTGATCGATCTCGATCAGCTGCGTGCCGAAGTTCCCATGTTCGATTCAGCATACGAGGATGTGAACCGCCGCTATCGCCAGGCCAAGCCTAAGCTGAAATTCAACGAAGCCCTGAAACGCGTTCTCGATATTCTAGCCACGGACCTGATCGAATCCACGCAAACCCGCGCCGCGTCATCCGGCGTCCAGACCGTGGAAGATATTCGCCGCCAGCCCCAACGCCTCGCCGGCTTCTCGCCCGACGTGGCCCAGCTCAACGGCGACTTGAAGCGCTTCCTATTCGCCCGGCTCTATTCCCAACTATCCATCGTCGAAGACCGCGATCGCTCCGTGGCCGCGCTGGACGCGCTTTTCTCGTTTTTCCTCGACGACCCCAGGCGCCTGCCTCTCCAGTACGCCGAACTAGCCCTGCAGCAGCCGCCCCACCGCGTCATCTGCGATTACATCGCCGGCATGACCGACCATTTTCTCCTCCGCCGATGCCACGATCTGCTCGGCATCCCCGCCGCCTGAATCGGCCCGCGTGGCGATTTATCCTTCGACTTTTCGCCGCTCCTTCCAGCGTGAAATGGTCATTGTCCGTTTAGTGTCAATCAAACGATCTCCACAGCAGGCTGCCTTGACATCGCGGTCACTGGACTTATAATTGAATTTGCTCTATAAAGACGGGGAAAACCAATGTTTCTGGATGTCAACGAACTCGCGCTGCGCAAGATCCGCATCCGGAAGAGCTACACCCCGGGTACGCTCGATTTCCATTCCGGTGAATTCCACCAGGTCGAGCCGCTGGAAATTCGTGCCACCGCCGAGCTGGTTGAAGGCCAAATCCGCATCTACGGCAATCTGCACACCCGGGTCGAATTGATCTGTGCCCGCTGCCTCGATACCGTCGTCGAGGAAATCAGCCGCGATTTCGATCTCTTCTACCGCCCCATGACTTCGATGGCCGTGGACGAGGAATTTCACCTGAATTTGGACGATACCGAGGTCGCCTTCTTTGAAGGTGATGGCCTATTCCTCGCTGATATTTTGGCCGAGCAGGTGAATCTGGCTCTGCCCATGAAGGTCATCTGCCGCAGCGATTGCCGCGGCCTCTGCCCGCACTGCGGCGCCAATCTAAACAACGAAGAATGCCGTTGCGAAAAGCATGCCTCTGACCCTCGGCTCGCCCCGCTGGCCCGTCTGAAGCAGGACTGGTTCAAAAAGCAATAAGACGCTACAATACCTTTTCCATTTCGGCCGCTGTTGTAGCGGCCTGTCAATTGAGGAGCTGGAATGCCTAATCCAAAACGCCGTCACTCGCATGCGCGCAAGAACAAGCGGCGTGCCCATGACTTTCTTACGCCCCTGTCCTTGGCCGAATGCCCCAACTGCCACGAGAAAAAGCTGCCTCACAATGCGTGTCCTCATTGCGGCTTCTACAAGGGTCGGGAAGTGATTGACACCGCTGCCAAGACAGCCTAAGTTTTCATCGCCTACCTTTCCAGTTTGGTGCTCTCTGGGTGCCCATGGGTGTATAGATGACCACCATTGCCGTTGACGCTATGGGAGGCGACCATGCGCCACGCGCCGAAGTCGAAGGCGCGATTCTCGCAGCCCGCGAGCTAGGCGTCCGCATCCTTCTCGTTGGCATCGAAGCCACCGTCCGGCAAGAACTCAGCCGCCATGGCCATCGCGGTCTGCCTATAGAGATCGTCAACGCCACCGACGTGATCACCATGAGCGACTCGCCTTCGCAGGCCTTTCGCCGCAAAAAAGAAAGCTCGGTGCACGTCGCCGCGCGCCTGGTCCGCGATGGCAAAGCAGAAGCTCTGGTAAGCGCCGGCAATACCGGCGCGGTCATGACCGTAGCCCGCTTCGTGCTCGGCACGTTAGCCGCAGTGGACCGTCCCGCGCTCGCCGCCGCGTTCCCCAACATGAAAGAGAAAGTCACCGTCATTCTGGACGTCGGCGCAAACGTGGACTCCAAGGCCGAGCAGATCGAGCAGTTCGCGGTGATGGGCGAGATTTATTACCGCACCATTTGGGGCACGAAGCGCCCGCGCGTCGCGCTGCTTTCCATCGGCGAAGAAGAAATGAAGGGCAACGAACTGACCCGCGAAGCCGCCGCACGTCTGAAGCAGCTTTCGCTCAACTTCGTCGGCAATGTCGAGGGCCGCGATGTCTTCCGCGGCGACGTGGACGTGATCGTCTGCGACGGTTTCATCGGCAATATCGCGCTCAAGATCAGCGAAGGGCTGGTCGAACATATCGGCGCCATGCTGAAAAAAGCCATCAAGAGCAGCCTCAAATCGCAAGTCGGTTACGTTCTTTCCAAGGACGCCTTCGACAGTTTTCGCAAACGCACCGATTCATCCGAATACGGCGGTGCGCCGCTCCTGGGCGTTCGCGGCATCACCATCATCGGGCACGGCCGCTCCAACGCTCTTGCCGTCAAGAACGCCATTCGCGTTGCCAGCGAACTCTGCCGGTCGCGCTTCAACGAAAAAATCGAACAGGAGCTCTCCGCTGCCGCCGTTGCTGCGCGCGGCTGATCTGCGCGGATCCGCCAATCCCTCATGAGCAAACTAGCATTCCTCTTTCCCGGGCAGGCCTCGCAGTATTGCGGCATGGGCCGCGACCTCGCCGCAAATTTTCCGGAATCGAAAGCCGTTTTCGACGCGGCCGATTCCGCGTTGGGATTCTCCATCACCCAAACCTGCTTTGAAGGTTCCGAAGAAGCGCTGAAGCTCACCGAAAATACGCAGCCCGCTATTTTGACGGTTTCGATGGCGGCCTATCGCGCGCTGGAAAAGAAGGGAATCGTTCCGGATTTCGTTGCCGGCCACAGCCTCGGTGAATATTCCGCGCTAGTCGCAGCCGGCGGAGCGGATTTTTCTGCGGCAGTGAAACTGGTGCGCGCGCGTGGAAAATACATGCAGGACGCCGTGCCCGCGGGCCAAGGCGCCATGGCCGCGATCCTCGGCCTGTCGCCAACCGAGGTTGCGGACATCTGCAAAAAAGCCGCCGAAAATGAAGTCGTCTCGCCCGCGAATTTGAACTCGCCGGAACAAACCGTCATTTCCGGCTCGGCCGCCGCCGTGAAACGCGCTGTCGAAATCGCCTCGCAGAGCGGCGCCAAGCGCGCCGTCATCCTGCCGGTTTCCGCGCCCTTTCACTGCGCGTTGATGATGCCTGCGCAGCAGCGCCTCGAACCGGACTTGCGCGCCACGCAATTCCACACGTTGAAAATTCCGCTCATCACCAACGTGGACGCCGAAGCCATCACGTCCGGCGAAGAAGCTCGCGACGCGCTTATCCGCCAAGTCACCGCCCCTGTCCGGTGGCTCGATTCCGTCCGCGAAATGATCGAGTCCGGCGTCACCGTCTTCGTCGAAGTAGGCCCCGGCAAAGTCCTAACCGGCCTCCTGCGCCAAATAGACCGCTCCGTCCGCGTCTTCAACGTAGAAGATTCCGCCACCCTGCAATCCACAATGGAAAAGCTAGCCCAAGCCCGCGCCGAAGTCCGCGAACCATAGCGCCACCGCCCAGTTGCCTTACCCATTCCTCATAAGGTAGTTTCAATCTCTATGTTCTCACTCCAAGACAAAGTAGCTCTCGTCACCGGCGCCTCGCAAGGAATCGGTCGCTCGACCGCACTCGCGCTCGTCGTCGCAGGCGCAAAAGTTGCCGTAGCCGCGCGCAATGCAGAAAAACTCGCAACTCTGGTAACCGAAATCGAGGCCGCCGGCGGCACCGCGCTAGCCGTCCCGCTGGACGTAGCCGATCCCGCCCAGGTGAAAACTGCTTTCCAGCAACTCCTCGCCAAATTCGGCAAGCTCGACATCCTGGTGAACAACGCCGCCATCACCCGCGACACTCTCGCGCTGCGCATGAAGCTGGAAGACTGGGACGCCGTGCTGCGCACCAACCTCACCGGCGCGCACCTCTGCATCCAGCAAGCCCTCGGCGCGATGCTCAAGCAGCGCTCCGGCCGCATCATCAATATCACCTCGGTCGTCGCGCAAACCGGCAACGCCGGCCAGGCCAACTACGTCGCCTCCAAAGCCGGACTGATCGGCCTCACCCGCGCCATTGCCGTCGAAGTCGCCTCGCGCAACATCACCGTGAACGCCGTCGCTCCCGGCTTCATTGATACGCCGATGACCGCCCCGCTCCCGCAGGAACTAAAAGACAAAATGAAATCCATGATCCCGCTAGGCCGCTTCGGCTCAGAGGCTGACGTCGCCGCCGCCATCGTTTTCCTCGCCAGCGACCAAGCCGCCTACATCACCGGCCAAGTCCTCGACGTCAACGGGGGCCTCTACATGGGCTAATGGAGTTCTCGTCCCACAACCTGAATAGTCAGCGTCCCATCGCGCGAATCATCACTGCGCCGCGCATGCATAAGTCACCACTCGAATCCGCCACGCGCGCTGGCCGGTAGTCGGTTGGTATTCCTGCTTCCATTTCGCCCCAGTATCACGCACCAGGTCCTGCTCACGGACGGTCTTGCAGCGAGCACTCAACGCAGCACGAATCTCCTCCATCGACGGTCCCGGCACGCCGAAACTCAATCCGTCGAACACCGCAGCAGTCGCGCTGGTAGGCGAAGCCGCGTCGATCCACTGCTGCGGCGTGTAAATATTCGACGCGTGCAAGGACACGGGCAAAAGCCCCGCAAAATATCCGTTAGTCGTTGGGTCGGTGGAAGCCGTGAAATACGTCAGATAAAAAAAGAACGAAGGATTGTTGCCAATCACGATCCCACCGTTGCCGGCAACCTCGGCAGCCTCTCGCGCCACCTGATCCCAAGACTCGGTCCCATGCGGCGCGGCGTAAAGTGTGCGCGAGAAAATTCCATACCATCCAATCGCGCCAGCCGCAATCAGCGAGCCCGCGAGCAACCGTCGCGCGGACGGCAGCGCCATGGTCCTGAGCGTCACCCCCATGGAAAGAATCAGCCACGGACTGATCATCAGCATCCGACGCGTGGTTGCAATTTGCAAAACGTCTTCACCGCCAGCAGCGTCGCGAAATACCAAAAGAATCGGCGAGCCTCCGGCTTCGCATAAACGAATACCAGCAGCAACACACAAGCAATCGCCAAACCCGCCGTAATCCCCGGTACCCAGAACCACCGCGCAACCGATTCGCTCACAAATAAATAGTAGAGATTGTAGATACCGGTCGCAACCGGCGAACTCGCACGGCCAGTCACAGCACCCGTGTGCAATTCCGTGATGAATGCCCGCATGATCGGAATGGACGCTACCATCAGGAATATCCCCGTCGCCAGCAGCAGCAGCCACGTCCGCTTCTCCCGCCAGAATCGCAGCAACAGATCCAGGCCCAATAATCCCATCAAGGCCCACCCAAAATAATTCGTATAGACCAATGCCAACGCGCAAAGCACCACCGGCATCCAACTTCCTGGCGACGGATGTTCGACATATTTCAAATAAACGAGGGTGAGCATTGAGATGCGCAGGAACGTGAGTGAATACCAGCCCGCCAATCGCCCAAGCTGAAATCCGTACGGCCACAGCAGCAGGATCAATGTGTGCGTTCCGGCGCGGTCCCCGCCCAGCCGCCGCGCCGCTTGCACCAGAAACCAGGCGCCCAGCAGATAGAAAATAACCGAGGGGAGCCGAATAAAATGGATATTCCCGCTGGTAAGCCAGAGCCATCCGTGCAGGATGAGCTCAGACAACGGCGGATGTTCATGCTGACCGCCGCCGCTGAGAAAAAGTTTCACCGTTGCCCATGCGGGCCTGGCCGCCACATCGATGATGGCGATTTCATCATCTACCGGCGTGAACCAAGGATTGCTGGCCATCATTATCGCGCCGAGCACCGCCAGCGCGACGGCTATCCAAGCCTCACTTCCGAAGCGCTGCGGGAAAGAGGCCTTGGGTGGAGATAACTCAGAGTGATTTGGCTGAGGAATTAAGTGAATGCGGATGCTACCGGGGAAAAAGAATTGGGTCAAGTCCGGGAGTTACTGCCCAATTTCAATCCATTCAGTCATCCACGAAATCCCCCACGCTACTGGTATCATCTTTGTGGAACTATCTCCAATCTTTCATTGAAGAAAAAGGGGAAGCCGTAAGAATAATCGTGAATTCAAAGAGAAAAAATTCGTGCAGGAAACCGGCGGACCGATCAGCCCGAAGCTCAGCCCTGGGCCTTCGATGCTTGGCCTGTCTGGGTCTAAGCTTCCTGCTTTGTGGGTTCCCGGCCATGGCTCAGTCTCAGCAGTTTCCTCCGGCCCCGGCGGCGTCCAGTGCTCTGCCGGACGCGCCCATAGCCAGTCAACAATCGACTCAACAATTGCCGGGAAATATCAGCGGCAGCATAGTTGACCCATCCGGAGCTGCCGTCGCCGGAGCCCGCGTATCTCTCGCGCGCGACGACAGATCCCCAAAACAAGAAGTTCTGTCCGGCGATGACGGCCAATTCTCCTTTGCCAACGTTGCTCCCGGCCCTTTCCAGATCACCGTCACCTCGGAACTCTTCAACACGCAGAATGCCTCGGGTATCTTGCATCCCGGCGAAATTCTTGTTCTTCCGCAAATCGTCTTCGCTCTCGCCACCGAGGCCACCCAGGTTCAAGTCAACGTCCCGCGCGTCGAAGTCGCCGAGGAAGAGATCAGAGTCGAGGAAAAGCAGCGCATCTTCGGCGTAATTCCTAATTTCTATGTCAGCTATATTCCCAACGCCGCTCCTCTCGCCTCCAAACAAAAATTTCAGCTTGCCTGGCGCACTACCATTGATCCGGTCAACTTTGGAATAACCGGCGCCATCGCCGGCGTGCAGCAGGCCACCAACACTTTCAGCGGCTACGGCCAAGGCGCTCAAGGCTACGGCAAGCGTTACGGCGCATCCTACGCCGATCTCGTTACCGGCACCTTCTTAGGCAGCGCCATACTTCCATCTCTCCTCAAACAGGATCCGCGCTATTTCTACAAAGGCACCGGCAGCGTTCGCTCGCGCGTGCTCTACGCACTGGCCAATTCGGTCATTTGCAAGGGCGACAACGGACACTGGCAGCCAAATTATTCCGGCATCCTAGGCAGCTTGGCTTCCGGCGGCATCTCCAATCTCTACTATCCCGCGCAGAATCGCGATGGCGCCACGTTAACCGTCGAAAACACCCTGATCGGCATCGGCGAAACAGCCGCCACCAACCTGCTCCAGGAATTCGTAATCCGCAAGCTAACCCCCAACCTGCCGCACCCACAATCAACCACGCCGTAGCCGTAGATGTGCTAGCTTCCAACTCCGCGCAGCCTTCGCGGGCCGCCCTTGGAGCAAGAATCCGATGAAGGGCGTCGAATAAATTTGAGGCGGGCTGCTCGCGGTGTCAGCAAGGAGGGTCGAAGACGATTCCCGTTTTTCGGACGATGATACTGCTTGGCCTCCTGACTTCTGTGTGCTTCGGGCAAACTCCGACCGACGTCCAACCCATAAAAAAATTAGTGCGCACGGGCACACTGGGAATATGCGGGTATCAACCCACGGAGTAGGAAACCCCATTTTACGAGAAGCTGGATCCGTTGGCCCGAGCAACTGGATCTTTCCTGAAGGAATACAACATCCACAAGAAAGTAGGCCAGTACGTAAGTTGGTTTAGCATCGTTCGCGGCAGTGTCGACGCCAAGCCCGGCGGGGCAATGACGGTCTTGTCGGAACAGAAGTTTTTCGACGGTATGACCGATTGTCACATCAAGTTGGTCTCACTCGGAGGTTCGGGAGATTTCAACGCGACGATCGGCCCGATCGAGGGGAGTATAGTGCCACTCCCTCTCGTCAGAGTTTACGGAAAGGTTTCGAGTGAGAAGGACGGTCTTAGGCAGGTAAATGTGGAATCTCTCAGGATATAGCCAAGGCTAACATTCACATTTACCACGGGCGTCGTAAAGCGCCGTCCTTCAGGGCGGGGATATAAGACGCCTTAAAGCGGTGTTTTCTGTTCTTCGATGTAGGTCTTCAAGATTGCGATTGGTGCTCCACCACAGGAAGCAGCGAAATAGGAAGGCGACCACAGGACACCCTTCCAATAGCGGCGAGCCAAATCAGGTCTTTGCTGTCTGAGCATTCGACTGGAAACACCCTTCAAGGAGTTAACGAGTTGCGACACCGAAAACTTCGGCGGATAGCGAACGAGAAGATGGACATGATTGTCTTCTCCGTCCATCTCCAGCAACTCGGATTCAAAATCGGTGCAAGTCTTCGTGAACAAAGCCCGAAGCCGGTTTATAGCATCTCCGTCCAATACTCGGTATCTGTACTTCGTGATGAAGACCAAATGAACATGCAGGGCAAAAACACAATGTCTTCCGTACGAAATGTCTTGACTTTGTCTCATAGACCAAGTATAATAGAGTCTTGTTGAGATTGCAAGCCTACAAATTTGAACTGATGCCAAACGGCGAACAAATTCGCAAAATGCGGCAGTTCGCTGGCTCGTGCCGTTTCGTCTACAACAAAGCACTCGCGCTCAACATAGAGCGCTACGCAAAGAAGGAAAAGCGTCTCGGCTATGCTAGTCTGTGTGCATTGCTTCCGGCGTGGAAGACAGAGCACCCATTCTTGTCCGCTGTACCAGCACAGGCATTGCAACAGGCTTTGAAGAATCTGGAGCGTGCGTACACCAACTTTTTCAAGAAACGCGCGGACTTCCCGAAATTCCACAAGAGAGGGCAGCGCCGTGGTTTTCGAATCCCGCAGGGTTTCGAAGTGGACAACACGAACGGACGCCTCAAACTTCCCAAACTCGAATGGATGCGGTATCGCAAATCTCAAGACATATTGGGCGAAGCAGCCAATATTTCCGTATCAGAATCATGTGGCAAGTGGTTTGCATCCATCCAGACAGAGCGTGAAGCAGACCGACCGCATCACCCATCGGATACATCCGTAGGACTGGACTGGGGTGTCGCGCGATTCTTCACTCTGTCCGATGGGCAGATTGCGGAGCAACTTGCCCCACTAAAAGCATTCCTGCCCAAACTCGCGAAACTTCAGCGACGGCTAGCACGCAAGAAAAAGTTTTCCAGTAACTGGAAGCAAGCCAAGGCTCGTATCACAACGTTGCACAGCAAGATTGCCAACATCCGAAAAGACTTCGTAAACAAGACTTCGAACGACATCAGCAAAAACCACGCGGTGGTCTGTATCGAAGACTTGCAAGTTAAGAACATGTCCGCATCAGCGGCGGGCACGAAGGACAAGCCGGGAAAGAACGTGAGCGCCAAATCAGGGCTTAATCGTTCAATTCTGGATGCGAGTCCATTCGAACTGCGCCGTCAACTGGAATACAAAACGGCTTGGCAGGGCGGAATATTAGTTCCCGTTCCACCACAAAATTCAAGTCGTGAGTGTCCTGAGTGCGGACATATATCCTCGGAGAATCGCAAGACACAGGAAAAATTCCTCTGTACCCAGTGCGGATTCTCAGCGGATGCAGATTGGGTTGGTTCTGTAAATGTTTTGAGGCGGGGCATCGCCTTGTTAGTCTGTTCGTCTTCTTCGCCGGATGTAAGGGCGTCGTGGCAGAAACCCACCGAGAGTATCCACGCGGAAGCGCGGAGCTAGTAGGAATCCCCTCCCTGAAGGGAGGGGAGGATGTCAAAGACCTTGGGCCCGCAGGAGACAAAGCCAATCCCGAGTGGGCGAAATCTTGCCGGCTCTGCAAAGGCAGAACTGTATATAACCCGTATCCCGACACGAACTGTTATTTTAACGTTCTGGGGAATCCCACTGAATTCGGAATGGTGCCGCAAGAACACGGAGGACGGATGATTGCGCCGCAGGCCTGACGTCTCGATTCGACTAAATGTCCCGCCCGTACCGCGTGTCAAAGGTTGACCCAGCATTAAGCCCCGCATAGAATGGCAAGGTTGTGTTGAAGGCGCTACCCCAGCCTGTCGTGCGACCGGGGATTTCCAGACAGCCGATACCGGAGGAACAATCAGAATGGCCAGCGTCGAAGAACGCGTGAAAACTATTATCGTCGAGCAGCTCGGTGTGGATGAAGGCGAAGTCACTCCCACCGCCTCCTTTGTGGACGACTTGGGCGCCGATTCGCTCGATACCGTCGAGCTGGTAATGGCTTTTGAAGAAAATTTCGGCATTGAAATTCCTGATGAAGACGCCGAAAAAATCGCCACGGTTAAAGACGCCGTGGATTACATCGAGAAACACGCCAAGGGCAAGTAACGCGCTCGCCCGTCGTCCCATTCCGTACAGGAGAAGTTCCCTTTGAATCGTCGAGTTGTGGTTACGGGCGTTGGACTGGTTTGCGGCTGCGGCATTGGCACCGAAGAAGTGTGGCGCAACCTGCTGGCCGGGAAGAGCGGCATTCGCGCCATCACTCACTTTGATGCCACGGCGTTCGATTGCCGCATCGCCGGAGAAGTCCGCGATTTCGATCCTTTAAATTGGCTCGAGAAAAAAGAGCTGAAGAAAACCGGGCGCTTCATTCAACTCGCGCTCGCTGCCGCCGATTTCGCTATGCAAATGTCCGGCCTGCAGGTCACGCCGGAGATCGCGGATTCCACCGGCGTCTATATCGGCTCCGGCATCGGCGGATTCGACGTGATCGAGCGCGAACATTCCAAATTTCTCGCGGGCGGTCCTGGCAAAATCTCGCCATTTTTTATTCCAGCTACCATCGTCAATCTCGCCGCCGGTCATGTTTCCATTCGTCACGGCGCGAAAGGCCCGAACTCCGCCACCGCGACGGCCTGCTCTGCTTCCGCGCACGCTATTGGCGACGCCTTCAAGATTATTCAACGTGGCGCGGCCGATGTGATGATCACAGGCGGCACTGAAGCAGCCATCACGCCGATGAGCGTCGGCGGATTCGCCGCCATGCGCGCGCTTTCCACACGCAATGACGATCCCGAACACGCCAGCCGTCCGTTCGACGCCGATCGCGACGGCTTCATCGTCGGCGAAGGCTCCGGCATGGTGATTCTGGAATCCCTGGAATACGCGCAGCGCCGCGGTGCGAAAATTCTCGCGGAAATTGTCGGCTACGGAATGTCCGGCGACGCCTATCACATCACACAGCCCGCCGAGCACGGTGACGGCGGCTATCGCGTCTCAATGGCCGCGCTGAAAGACGCCAACATTTCTCCAGATGACGTAAG
>Ga0228598_1000032_pt1 | contig 19714 bp, 12 predicted proteins | sample CZU4metagenome_FD_182726 | JGI IMG/M metagenome (GOLD analysis project Ga0228598, IMG submission 182726) | Spruce rhizosphere microbial communities from Bohemian Forest, Czech Republic - CZU4 | ecosystem: Host-associated > Plants > Roots > Rhizosphere | place: Czech Republic: South Bohemian... | reverse complement strand
CGACGAACTCAGGGTTGCCGCCCAGAAGAATGTCGGTACCTCGACCTGCCATGTTCGTGGCGATCGTGACCATGCCTTTGCTGCCGGCCTGAGCGACGATTTCAGCTTCCTTCTCGTGCTGCTTGGCGTTCAAGACCCAGTGTTTGACGCCTTTTTTCTTCAGCAGATCGGAAAGGCGTTCCGACTTTTCAATCGATGTAGTACCGACCAGCACCGGCTGGCCAGTAGCGTGCAATCTCTGGATTTCATCGGCTGCGGCGAAGTACTTCTCTTTTTCAGTGCGGTAAACGACGTCAGGATTCTCCAGCCGCCGCATCGGCTTGTTGGTGGGAATAACCATCACTTCCAACTTGTAAATATTGTCGAATTCAGACGCCTCGGTTTCCGCTGTGCCGGTCATGCCGGCTAACTTCTTGTACATACGGAAATAATTCTGGAAGGTGATGGTGGCTAAAGTTTGATTTTCGCGTTCGATCTTGACGTTTTCCTTGGCTTCAACTGACTGATGCAGGCCATCGGACCAGCGGCGCCCGGGCATCAAGCGGCCGGTAAACTCGTCGACGATGATGACTTCACCGTCTTTCACGACGTACTCAACGTCACGGTGATAGAGAGCGTGGGCCTTAACGGCGGTCTCGACGTGATGCTTGAGGTCCCAGTTCTCGGGGTCGGCAACATTGCCGATACCCAGCATCTCCTCGACTTTTACCCAGCCTTCGTCGGTAACGGTGATATTTCGATGTTTTTCATCGACCACGTAATCGCCGGTGTATTGCTTGGGCTCACCAGGAGCGACGTCGATCTCTTCTCCCTTTTCGAGCTTGGGAATGATGCGATTGACCTTGGCGTACTTGTCGGTAGATTCCTCGCTGGCGCCTGAAATAATAAGCGGGGTGCGAGCTTCGTCGATCAGGATGGAATCGACTTCGTCGACGATGGAGAAATTGTGTCCGCGCTGCACGCAGTCGTGCAGGTCAAACTTCATATTGTCGCGCAGATAGTCGAAGCCGAATTCGTTGTTGGTGCCGTAGGTAACATCGGCGGCGTAGGCTTCACGGCGCTGCTGATCGTCGAGGTCGTGAACGATGACGCCAACGCTGAGGCCGAGGAAACTATACAGTTTGCCCATCCACTCAGAGTCGCGCTTGGCCAGATAGTCATTGACCGTGACGACGTGTACGCCGCGTCCGCTGAGTGCGTTCAGATAAACCGGCAAAGTGGCGACCAGGGTTTTTCCTTCGCCGGTCTTCATTTCAGCGATCTTTCCCTGGTGCAGAACCATGCCACCGATCAGCTGCACATCGAAGTGGCGCATGTTCAGAACGCGACGGCCGCCTTCGCGAACCACGGCGAAGGCCTCTTCCAGAAGCTCATCGAGGACCCAGTTAACGGCTTCGATACGTTGGGCATCGAGTTCTTTCCGGCGATCAAAATCCGCGTCCGGCTCGTCAGGAATGCTGGTTAGGCGTTCCTTTATCCGCTGGCGGAACTCGTCCGTCTTGGCGCGTAGTTGCTCATCAGTGAGCTTGCGCATTTCGGGCTCAAGCGCGTTGATGGCCTCGACACGAGGCATCAGGCGCTTTACATCACGCTCGTTCTTGGTCCCGAAGACCTTGGCTACTAAAGCATTAATCAAATGAGGATCCTTGGAGGGGCACTACACCCACTATCCCAGAAGGTTAGTATATTAGATGCGTGCGTAGAGCGTAAGTCGCGGCAAAAGCCTTCTCACGACCAGCTCTCCAATCACGGCGCTGAACCGCCTTTTCAGGTATATTCCCACTTCGTCCCATGCCGACCTTTTACGAACTCTTTCGCGAGTGCGCTCAGCGCTGGCCCGACAATGTCGCGTTGGAAATTCAGCTGCGAGATCGGGTTGAGAGCTTCACCTATGCCGAAGCACGGCGCATGGCAGAAAGCATTGGGCACTGGCTTACTGAAAATGGATTTCAGCCGGGGGCTCGGGTTGCGATCCTGGCCGAAAATCATCCGCGTTGGATCACTGCCTACCTTGGCATTATCGCGGCCGGTTGCGCTGCGGTTCCGCTGGACACCGCGTTTCATGCCGATCAAGTTGCCAAGCTTCTCAAGGATAGCGGAAGTTCTCTGCTGTTCTGCGATGCACGGCACCTGGCGCTCGCCCAGAAAGCTGCAGAGGAGGTATCGGTACAGATCTTGTTAATGGATTCTGCCGGGCTTCGCTCGGCTGGACAGCCGGGGGCGGCTGTCCTCACGCAGGCCAACCTCGACGGCATCTTTGCGGCGGGGCCGGGAACGTTTGTTCCTGTGCCTTCCAAGGACGACGACCTTGCGTCGCTGCTCTACACCTCTGGTACGACCGCTGATCCCAAAGGTGTGATGCTGACTCACGCGAACCTCATGGGTGAGGTCCGGGCCGTATTCGGCTGGGCGCAACTTGGCCCTGAGGACGCATTGCTCGGTGTGCTTCCGCTTTTTCATGTGCTATCGCAGATGGCGAACTTGCTGTTGCCGCTGGTGAAGGGCTCGCGTGTCGTTTATCTCGAGACTGTGAATACGACGGAGCTGCTTCGTGCGTTGGCGGAGCGAGAAATTACAGCGTTCGCGGTGGTGCCCCAGTTTTTTTATTTGATCCACGAGCGAATTTTCAAAGAGGTGGCGAAACGGGGGCGACTCGCAAATTGGGCAGTGCGAAGGATGATAGCACTCACACGCTTCAGCCGAAGACTCGGATGGAATCCTGGTCCGCTTCTCTTTCCCAAAATTCACAATACCTTCGGCCGCAAGATGCGCTATCTGGTGACGGGTGGGTCACGCTTTGATCCGAAAATTGGTCGCGATTTCCACGCCCTGGGAATTGACATCCTGCAGGCGTACGGCCTTACCGAAACCAGCGCCGCCGCTTTTGCTACTTCACCGGATGACAATGTGATTGGATCGGTAGGTAAGGCGCTTACAGGAGTGGAAGGAAAGATTGTCGACCCTCAGACTCAGGAGGACGGCGGCCCGGCGATGGGAGAAATCGCGATTCGCGGAGCCATCGTTATGAAAGGCTACTGGAATCGGCCCGATGCCACGGCCGCGGCCCTTCGGGATGGCTGGCTCTATACCGGGGATCTGGGCTATTTCGATGGCGCTGGAAACCTCTTTATCACTGGTCGAAAAAAGGAAGTCATCATCCTCAGCAACGGAAAGAATATTTATCCAGAGGAAGTCGAGGCGCACTATCTGAAGTCACCATACGTTGGGGAAATCGCTGTCATGGGATTAGAGAGCGGTCCGGGAGAAGGCCGGTTGCATGCCGTGGTGGTACCCAACTTTGATGTGCTCAGACAACGCAAGATCGTCAACGCGAAAGAGGTCATCCGCTACGACATTGAAAACCTTTCGGCACAACTGCCTTCGACCAAGCGAATTGGAAGTTATGAAATCTGGCAGGGAGCGTTACCACGGACGACCACTCGGAAGTTGAAGCGATTTGAGATCGAAAAGCGGGTGCGAACAAATCGGGCGGAAGGCCGGACAGGGGACGCGGAGGTCAGCTCAGAAAAACCGTTAAGCGAGGCAGACGCCGCGTGGGTAGAGCAGCCCGAGGTGCAGCGCGCGCTCAAGATCATCCGAGATGCGGTAAGAAACAAGCCGCAATCGATTCGTCCTGACGACAATCTGGAACTCGATCTTGGGTTGGATTCAATGCAACGAGTGGAGCTTCTCGTTGCCCTTGAACAAGAGCTTGGCGGGGGCCTGGAGGAATCGCGCCTTTCGGAAATTTACTCGGTACGCGAACTGGTAGACGCTGTGCGTCAGAGCGGAGCCAGTGGCGCGGTTGGCATGCCGCGCGCGCAGTTTGCCGGGTGGAATGTGGTATTGGATGAAAACCCGGCGGATCCCGAGCTCCGACTTCTGCTCGAGCGACAGCCATTCAAGGAGAAACTCTGGTATGTCCTGAGCCGATTGATTCAGATCATCGCTCTCGACCGTTTTCATTTACGTGTCGACGGACTGGAAAAGCTTCCTGCGCACGGGCCATTCATTATTTGTTCGAATCACCAAAGCTTCATCGATCCGATCATCCTTGCTGGCGTCCTGCCTTGGCGAGTGTTCCACGACACCTTCGCGGTAGGGACCAGCGAAATTTTTGGTCACGGCTTCATGCGAACCCTGGCGCGTTGGTTGCGCGTCGTCGTGGTGGATCCCGACGCGAACCTGATTCCCGCGATGCGCGCGGGGGCCTTCGGACTTCGGAAGGGCGACGTGCTCTTGCTTTACCCCGAAGGTGAACGGTCGATTGATGGCACGCCGAAGACGTTCAAGAAGGGTGCGGCAATCCTCTCCATTCACATTCAGGCGCCAATTGTTCCTGTGGCAATTGAAGGTTTTTATGAAGCTTGGCCACGCGGCAAGAAATTTCAGAAATTTGCCCCACTGCGAATCAGAATCGGCAATCCGATTTGCCCACCGCCCGCAGCCGAGGCTTCGGAAGAAGCGTACGAAAAGCTCACGGCAGAGTTGAAGGAGCGCGTGGTGGAGATATTGGAGCAACTGCGAAAGCAGCCTCTATAGAAACGTATCTTTGCTGCGTCCTTGGGGTTAGATTCACGCGAGGCAGACGTTGCAAGCAACGTCTTTACAGTTCACTTTGCGCGGGGATGAGTCTGGTCATAGACCTCGAGCACGTGCTTCATGGAGAGTTGGGTGTAGCGCTGAGTGGTTGAAAGACGCTCATGGCCGAGCATCTCTTGAATAGAGCGCAGGTCAGCGCCTTCCTCGAGCATGTGTGTGCCAAACGCGTGGCGCAGCGTGTGCGGATGCACGTCCGGCGATAGACCCTTGGCGATGGCGACCTTTTTGATGATGCGACCGACACTGCGTGTAGTAAGCCGGCCGCCGCGCTGATTGATCAGCAAAGCTGAGGTATTCTTTTTGCGTTCTGCTAACATCTGCAGGCGTACTGGCAAATAGCTTGCCAGCGCGGCTTTCACGGAATCTCCAAAAGGCACATAGCGCTCTTTCTTGCCTTTGCCGCGGATGAGAATGGCTTCCGAGCTCAAGCGGATGTCATCGAGATTGATGCCTATCAACTCGGAGTTGCGGATACCACATCCGTACAGCAATTCGAACATCATGCGGTCGCGCTCGGGAAATGAGGCGATCTCGGGCATTTGTCCGTCGAGCACGGTGTTCATTTCTTCGATTGTGGGCACGCGCGGCAGCTTCTTTGGCAGCTTCGGCGTCGAGACCAGCGCCGCCGGATTCTGCTCTACCACGCCTTCCTGGGCCAGCCACTTATAGAAAGAACGAACCGCAGCCAGGGCGCGGGCAACTGAGGTTTTGCTGAGTCCCTTTTCGTAAAGATGGGACAGGAATCCGCGGATCGTCAGGTGATCGATGCTTCGCCAATTTCGTGAGCCGATGTAGGAAGAAAAATTGCCCAGATCGCCAGTGTAGGCCTTGATGGTATGAACGGACGCGTTGCGCTGGCGCAGCGAATGTAGAAACTTGTCGATGGTCTTCTCGACCGGAGCGCGGCTTTTTTGTGTCGTCATGCTCTATCTCGCCTTCGCTCTCGGATGATGTTTTTGATACACACTCTTCAACCGATCGAGTGCCAGGTGTGTGTAGATCTGCGTGGTCGAAATATCGGCGTGGCCCAGGATGGTCTGAACTGTGCGCAGGTCTGCGCCGTTCTCGACCATGTGTGTGGCGCAACTGTGGCGCAACATGTGCGGACTCGCATTGCGCCCCATAGTTGAAGATGCCGCTCGAACCATTTGCCAGACGCGCTGACGAGTCAGTTTGCGCGCACCACGTCCGAGAAATAAGAGAGGTGAAGTGCGTTCTCCCATCAGCACCGCTCGGGAATGCTTCATGTACTGTGCCAGCATTTCTTGCGCCGATTTTCCCAAAGGCACAATCCGTTCTTTATCCCCCTTGCCTCGCACCAGCAGATAACCGAGATCGAGTTTCAAGTCTTCGAGCTTCACTGCAACTATCTCCGAGACGCGCAGAGCGCCGGCGTAAAAGACCTCCAGCATGGCGCGATCGCGCAAGATAATTGCTTCACCCAGCTTTCCCTTCGACGCCGATCGCGGCGCCCGCAGCATAATTTCCATCTCGTCGCGAGCCAGCGATTTGGGCAACACCTTCCATTGTTTCGGCGAATCGATATTCAGCGTCGGATCGTGCTGGATGAGCTTGTCGAGCAACAGGTAACGGTACAAATGGCGCAATGCGGAAAGCTTTCTTCCCACGGATCGTCCATCGACCGAGTTGGCAAATAATTCCTGAATGAACTCGCGCACTTCATTGCGGCGTGCGTTCAGAAGCGTGCGCTTGCGTTTCTCCAGGAATCCTGTGAACTGACCAACGTCAGTGGTATAGGCAGCGACGGTGAGTGCTGCCAACCCTTTCTCAACTTTGAGATAGTCGAGGAATCCCGAGACCACGCGCGAATTTGCTTCGGAAGGCACAAACAGAAGTATGCGTGTTATCGGACGCTGCCGGAAGTGACAAAAAGGATGCTGTAGATAGGCAACGTCTCTACAGATTTACTTCTTTCAGAACTTCGCCTGCATAAATCGCCCCTTCGGGCGTTTCTTCATGCTTGAAATATGCAAACACGTTTCGGCCTTGTGCCAGGTGCTCTCGAATTCGATCTAGCATTGCGCGCCGCTCATCAGGGGTGTAGCTCGGCTTGCGAAAGCGGTAATAGCAGAAGTCGGCGGTGATAACGTCGGGTGTGTTGCGTTCTTCGGTTTCCGCTGCGCAGAGCGCACGGTTGCCACTCTTAAGAATGGCGAAAATCTCGTCAGTGAACCATGAGGCATGGCGGAACTCAAACGCCGAAGGAACCGCGCGCGGGAGAACGGTCAGAAATTCTTGCAAAAGCGTGGCGTCTACCTTCATATTCGGAGGCAATTGAAACAATAGCGGACCGAGCTTTTCCGCACGTGCGATGGGCTCAATCGTGCTCAAGAAGCGCGGAATGAAATCCTCTGTCGCCTTCAGGCGCTTGATATGCGTGATGACCTGATGCGCTTTGATACTGAGGCGAAATCCGGCGGGAGTAGCTTCGATCCATTTCTGTGCAGTCGTCTCTTTCAGCAGTTGGCGGAAAGTGAAGTTGACCTCAACGGCGTTCAGTTTTGTTGCGTAGTATTGCAGGAATTTTGCTTGAGCAAGTTTCGCCGGATAGAAATCAGGCTTCCAACTTCCATAAGCCCATCCCGATGTGCCGGCGTAAAGTTGCGCCACAAATTGCTCCTGAAGTTCTAAAGACTTGACGTTCTAGAGACTTAGAAACCAGCCGGATTATACCTTTCGACTCTTCTTCTTTGCTGCGGAACGGCGTGCAGGTTTCGTGCTCTTCTTTGATCTCTTAGGGCCGCCGTCCTCCGCCTGCGCCGCCAGTTCCAACCCCTCCTCCGGCGCAGCACCTTCCGCGATCCCCGCCAGCTTTGGCAGCTTTTGCTTGAGCGTGTGCACAGGCCCGAACAGGTCTCCCATCTTTTGGACACGATCAAGCACCTGACCCGCATCGAACACCAACAGGTCCGCATCTTGCTTCTTGAACGCCTGATCCACTTCTTCCCATTTCACCGGTGTCGAGACTGTAGGGTGCTCGCGCGCCCGTAGCGAATACACGCTTACCGTGGTCTTATGGTCGTCGTTCTGACTCCAGTCCACGAACACTTTGCCGACACGCAACTCTTTCTTCATGTCAGAAACCACCAGATCCCTGTGCTCATTCTCGAGCAATCGGGCGAGCGCGTGAGCGAAGGGCTTGGTGACGTCGTAACTGATGGGTGAATTCAGAGGAACATAGACCTGCAGACCTTTGGAGCCTGAGGTCTTAGGAAAACTCTGCAAGCCGAAGTGCGCGAAAATATCCCGCAGCCAGATTCCCACCTGACAACATTGCACGATATTCGCGGGCGCTCCGGGATCGAGGTCGAAGACCATACTGCGTGGACACAGAATGTCTTTGGCTAGCGAAAGTGAGGGATGAAGTTCGATGGATGCGAGATTCGCGATCCAAACGAGGGTAGGCAGATCGTTCGCTAGAATGTAATTGACGTTGCGCTGGTTGCCTTCGCTCCAGATGGGCGCGGTCTTCACCCAATCCGGGCGATGCTTGGTTGCGTTCTTTTCAAAGAAATATTCTTTGTCGACGCCCTCGGGATAGCGCTTCAGAGTCAGAGGGTGCCCCAGAAGATGCGGCAGGAGAACGGGCGCGATGCGCGCATAGTAGTCGATGACCTGCCCCTTGGTGAACCCGGTCGCGGGATACAGGACTTTATCCAGGTTGGTCAAACTCAGGTGCTTGCCTTCGATTTCAACGACCTCTGGTTTGCTCATGCCGATTCTTTCCGTTCCGGGCGCATCGCCCGTTCTTGGATGCAGAATTGTAATCGTTGGAGCGGTTTGCCGTTTGACAACCTCCCCTTCGGCCACGTAATTTCAAACTTCTGCCCTTCATACACGTCCAACCTCGTGGAGGTCCAATGAGCTACAAACGCTTCCTAAAGTCGTTCGCCATTGTGCTAGTCCTCGCAGTGGTCACCGCTGCGCAAGATCTGGCTTCGTTCGAGAAGCGCACCACGGTCAAGACACTGGACAACGGGCTGACCGTCGTTATCTGCGAACGGCCAGAAGCTCCCGTATTTTCCTTCTTCACGCACGTGGATGCCGGTTCGGTGCAGGATCCCCTCGGCCAGACCGGGCTGGCTCACATGTTCGAGCACATGGCTTTCAAGGGTACCGACAAGATCGGCACCACGGATTACGCCGCCGAAAAAGTTGCTCTGGAAAAGGTTGAGCAGGTTTATGCGGCGTACATCACAGAGCGCGACAAGCCCGTCGGTCGCGACGAGCAAAAGCTAAAGGAGTTGCAAAAGGCCTGGATGGACGCCGTCGCCGAAGCCAACAAATATGTGAAGCCCAACGAATTCCCCCAGATCGTTGAGAATAATGGTGGCGAAGATCTGAACGCGAATACTGCCGACGACGAGACGAATTACTTTTATTCATTCCCCGAGAATCGGCTGGAGTTGTGGGCGTATCTGGAGTCGGAACGCTTCCTGCACCCGGTCATGCGCGAGTTTTACAAGGAACGGAATGTCGTCATCGAGGAGCGACGCATGCGCGTCGACAGTAACCCCATCGGCCGCTTGCTGGAACAATTCACCACGGCGGCTTTTCAGGCACATGAATACCATCGCCCGACGATCGGTTGGATGTCCGACTTGAATACGTTTTCGGCTACCGACGCCAAGAAGTTTTTTGACAAGTATTACATTCCGTCGAACATGGTCGTAGCCGTAGTCGGCGACGTAAAAGCATCCGAGACGATGCCGGTTATCGAAAAATATTTTGGCCGCATCCCTTCGCGCCCGAAGCCGGACGAGCGCACAACCACCGAGCCTCCGCAGAATGCCGAGCGTCGGGTCATCCTGCAAGATATGTCGCAACCGCTCTATCTTGAGGGCTATCACCGACCCGACTACCGCAGCCCGGACGACGCCGTCTACGACGCGATTGCCGACCTGATGTCGAACGGACGCACCTCGCGTCTGTACCGAGCGTTAGTACGCGACAAGAAAATCGCTGCCGATTCGGCGGGTTTTACTGGACTGCCCGGCAACAAGTATCCCCATCTTTTTGCCTTTTATGCATTTCCGCTGCCCGGCCACAAGCCAGACGAAATGGCGGACGCCATTCACGTCGAGATTGAGAAGCTGAAAAACGAAGACATCAGCGACGAGGAATTGAAAATGATTAAGACGCGGGCCAAGGCGAACCTGATCCGCGGCCTGGGCAGCAACGAGGGTCTGGCCAACGATCTGGCTATTTATCAGGCTCGATACGACGACTGGCGTGAACTATTTCGCTCGGTCGACCGCATCGACAAGGTCAGCAAAGCCGACATTCGTCGTGTGGCCAAACAAACCTTTGTTCCGGCCAACCGTACCGTGGGAATTATCGAAACTAAGGTCGCTGCTCCGGCGACCGATCAGCAAGGAGGTGCGCAATGAAAACTCATCTTACGCGCATTCTCCTTTCGATCTTGATTCTCGTCAGTGCGGTAGTTCCGCGATCCGCGGCGCAGGCCAGCGATTGGCAACAGATCACCATTCCTCCTTTGCCCGCATTTCATCCGCAGGAGCCCAAACGCATCGAGCTGCCGAATGGCATGGTGATCTTCCTGCAAGAAGACCACGAGCTTCCCATCATTGATGGCGTCGCGCGCATTCGCGGCGGCTCGCGTTCCGAACCGGCGAATAAGATCGGATTGCTCGATATTTACGGTGAAGTCTGGCGTACCGGTGGAACTAAAACTCAAACCGGCGATCAACTCGACGATTATCTCGAAATTCGCGCTGCCAAGGTTGAAACTGGCGACACCGTGGACTCGACCACAATCTCGTGGTCTTGCCTGAAGGGCGATTTCGACGACGTGTTCAAGGCTTTCAACGATCTGCTCCGTCAGCCCGAATTCCGCGCGGACAAGATCGACCTGGCGCAGCACGAAATGGACGACTCCATCTCGCGCCGGAATGACGATGTAGGCGCGATTGCGAGCCGCGAGTCAAGGAAGCTGGCGTACGGCGCGAACAATCCATACGCTCGCGAAGCCGAATACGCTACGGTCGCCGCGGTGACCAAGCAAGACCTGCTCGATTGGCACCACACCTACGTACATCCCAACAACATTATCTTGGGAGTCGTCGGCGACTTCGACTCCGCCGCCATGGAAGCCAAACTTCGCAAAATCTTCGGTGATTGGCAGAAGGGACCCGCGCCGAAGAAGGAGGATATCAATTTCGATTCCGCTAAGCCCGGTTATTACCTGATTCCAAAAGAAGACGTGAATCAGAGTTCCATCAATATGACGGAACTGGGCATCCGGCGCGACAATCCGGACTACTATGCCACTCAAGTTTTCAATGAGGCGTTTGGCGGCGGGTTTTCTTCACGATTGTTCAAGAGCATCCGGACGGCGCAAGGGTTGGCATACGGCGTCGGCGGCGGCATCGGTTCGGCCTTTGATCATCTTGGGATCGTGCGCATTTCCATGGGTACCAAGAGCTCGACTACCGTGGAATCCATCCAGGCGCTTTACAAAGAGATCGACAACCTGAAACAGAATCCGATTTCGGACGACGAAATCAAGCGGGCGAAAGATTCCATCCTGAATTCGTTTGTTTTCAATTTCGATTCGCCAGAGAAGGTTCTCCGCGAACGCATGGCGTATGAATTCTACGGATACCCCGCGGACTACCTGGAACGCTATCGGGCCGGGATCGAGAAGGTCGGGAAGGACGACGTGGCGCGTGCCGCAACTAAATACCTGCACAAAGATAAACTTGCGGTGTTGGTCGTAGGCAACACGGCGGATTTCGACAAGCCCCTGTCGTCGCTCGGTCCAGTAACCAACGTGGACATCACGATTCCGCCGCCTCCGGGTGAAAAGCCGAAGCAGTAGATTAGGAATGGAGGACGGGCGTCCCCCGCCCATCTCGTTGCGCCTAGAATCAGTCGACGCAGGCGCAAAGAGGCAACAATGATCCGCTGCCTCAATCCTCCCACTCGCCGAAAAACAGTCTTGACTCGCCATGCTTCGCGTTATATTGTATGGCGAATAAAAGGCGAACATATCATGGCGTCTCTTCCCCTGCTTCCCGATTCCAAAACCAAACTCATTGGCATCGCCCGCATGGCTTCAGAGGGGGAATCCCTGCGGCAAGGTCACGAGGTGGAATACTTCACTCTGCCGGTGCGGTCCCTGCTCAATCGTTGCACCGGCGTTCGGATGCCATTTACCTGGACGATCAATCCGTATCGCGGATGCGAGTTCGCCTGTAAGTACTGCTACGCCCGCTACACCCACGAATTCATGGAAATGCGCGACGGCGTGGACTTTGAGCAGAAGATTTTCGTGAAGCAACATGCTGCGGACTTGCTGCGTCAGGAACTTCGTCACGTCAAGCCCGGAGAAGAAATCGCAATTGGCACAGCCACGGATCCCTATCAACCCGCCGAGCGGCGCTTCGAGGTGACGCGTGCGATCCTTGAGGAGTTCGCGCGGCACCACGGACTCGAGATCGGAATCGTCACCAAGTCCAATCTCGTGCTTCGGGACATCGACGTGTTGAAACAAGTTGCGAAAAGCAATCGCCTCTTCGTCAACATCACGATCACCACTCTTAAGGTCGAACTGGCGCGCATTTTGGAGCCGCGCGCTCCCCGCCCTGACTTACGACTAGAGGCGGTGCAAAAGCTAAATCAGGCAGGGGTTGCGGCCGGCGTGATCTGCGCACCCGTGCTTCCCGGCATCACTGATTCGCCGCGCGACTTAGAAGCCCTGGTTCGAGCTACAGCCGAAGCAGGCGGAAAACATATCTTCGCCAATTCCCTGTTCCTGAAGCCGTGCTCCGCGGCTGTCTTCCTGCCGTTCCTGGAAAGAGAGTTCCCCCAACTCGTCGAAACTTACCGGAAGCGCTACAAGGACCGCGCCTTCCTGCCGGAGTCGTACCGTAAGCCGCTTTCGCAGCTCATGAAACGGCTGCGCGAGGAGTACAGCATTCCTGGCGACTACGACCGTTACAGCCAAAAGACCGAGCCTGCACTTGAGCCTGAACCCGACGCGCAAATGAAGTTATTCTGATACGCGGGTTTCAGGTCATGGACCTTCTAAAGATTTCTGATTCCTCGCGCAAAAGGTAGAATCATTCGGTCCTCACACCCTCATGCAAACGCCGCCCTCCACGCCCAAGGTAAAACCGCCAATCCTCCGCTACATCTGTCTGGCCGCGCTCTTGTTGGTTGTTCTGTTCTACCAGGTGCGGGTAGCGATCGACATCTTACCGGGCGAAAAGGTAAGTGTGCCTTCGATTGAGCCGGCCACGGCCAGTGCATCATTGGAAACTGTTTCTCCAGAGGCCGAGAAAGCGGGGCTGCATCGCGGCGACCTGCTGCTTGCAATCAATGGAAAACCCTACACCGGAACCGTGCTGCTGGGGATGGCCATCGCCCACGCCCTGCCTGGACAGAACATTTACGTAACTGTTCGTTCCGGGACCGACGTGCATACCGTAGCACTACCAGCAACGCCCGGTCAGAACCGAATCTCGGACATGGTCCTGAATGCTCTCGTGGGAATCGTCATGCCGACGGTCTGCCTGTTTCTGGGTTGCTGGGTGGTGCTCGCGAGACCGAGAGACATGCTGGCGTGGCTATTGCTCGCGGTGCTACTCGGCTTCTCGGAGCTGTTGGGGGCGCACAACATTCAAAGCTGGGGGCCGGGATGGCGCGAGTTGGGGAAGCTTCAGACCTTTGGAATCGCCCCACTGCTGGCGATTCTCTGGCCGGTCTCGATGTTTTTCCTGGGCATGTATTTCCCCGAACCATTCCCGCCTGGGAGCAGGATGCAACGGATATGGAAATGGACGGCGTGGACTCTGGCCCTTCCATTCACCCTATTCAGCATAGCCGTCGTGGCCGTGACAGTTATCGGCGCGTCCAACTATGCGGCAGCGGCGCGACTCTATCGGATTCTCCACCCATTACTAGTCCCGTATCAAGCCCTAACCTATGTGTTCGTCAGTTCATTCTTCACGGCGATCTTCATCAAATCAGGGATGGCGATTTCGCAGGATGCGCGCCGCAGACTGCGCTTAATCTACTGGGGAGCAACGTTCGCCATGACCCCAGGATTGATCGTCACCATCGCGAACAAAGCTCTGGGACCGTCGGCTGCCGCGACCGTCCCCAGTTGGCTGAATTCGCTCGCTCTTCTGATGTTGCTGATCTTCCCCCTGACGTTGGCCTACGTGATTGTGGTGCAGCGCGCGATGGATGTTCGAGTCGTGCTCAGGCAGAGCCTGCAGTACGGTCTGGCGCGAAGTGGTATTCGGATTTTTCAGTTCGTCGCCATTGCCGTCGTGATTGGCATGGCTTTCGCGCTGGCAGGCAAGTCCGATCGCGTGGGAAAAATGGTTGTGATTGCGGTCGCCATCACCGTGGGACTCGGTATTCCTCGACTGGGCGAACGACTTCGCACCTGGACTGACCGCCGTTTCTTTCGCGAAGCTTACAACGCAGAACAAGTGCTCAGCGAACTTAGCGATCAGGTGCGCGGCATGGTGGAAACGCGTCCACTGATCGAGACGGTTGCAACGCGGCTCGCCGACACCTTGCACATTCCGCAAGTGGCGGTGTTGCTGAGCAACGGCGGCACCTATAACACTGCGTACGCGCTCGGCTATCGGATTCCTCCCGAGGTTGTCTTTCCTTCCGGCGCGGGCGCGGTGAGAGTTTTGGAGAAACAGAAGGAACCAGCTCGAGTTTACTTCGACGATCCCAATTCCTGGCTTTATCGCGAACCCGAAGTGAGTGAGGAAGACCGCTCCAAACTGGCTCAACTGCAGAGTGAGCTTTTGCTCCCTTTGGACGCGCGTGACAAGCTGCTCGGCTTCATCAGTTTGGGACCGAAGCGATCCGACGAACCTTATTCTGGTGCCGATCTGCGCCTTCTGAAGTCTGTGGCCGCGCAAACTGGACTGGCGCTGGAGAATGCGCGATTGATGTCCGCTATCGCCGACGAGGTCGCCCAGCGCGAACGCCTGAACCGCGAAGTCGAAATCGCTCGCGAGGTACAAGAGCGCCTTTTTCCTCAGAAGTTACCGGCGATCGATGGCATTGACTATTCCGGAGCCTGCCGTCCGGCCCTTGGCGTGGGTGGCGATTATTATGATTTTCTGGCGTTACCCGGCGGGCAGTTGGGGATTGCAATTGGCGATGTCTCCGGCAAAGGCATTGCCGCGGCCCTGACCATGGCAAGTTTGCAAGCCTCTTTGCGCGGCGAAGCCACCCGCATGACCGATGACCTCGCGGCGCTCGTGAGCAATGTCAACCGCTTGGTTTACGAAGCGTCATCCAACAACCGCTATGCAACATTTTTCTACGCACAATACAATCCCACTTCGCGGCAGCTTTCTTATGTGAACGCCGGCCACAATCCTCCCATGCTGTTCCATCGCTCGAACGCCAAATGGCAAGTGTCCCGCCTGGAGACGGGCGGTACCGTGGTTGGTTTGCTCGAAAGCTTCCCCTATGACCAGGGATTTGTAACAATCGCGCCCGACGATATCTTCATCGCGTTCACCGATGGCATTAGCGAAGCCATGAATAATGCCGATGAGGAATGGGGCGAGGAAAGGATGATGGAAGCCATCTACAACTGTGCGAGCTTAAAACCATCCGAAATAATTGCCCGCATTATGGAAGCCGCCGATGCTTTCGTCGCCGGTGCGAAACAGCATGACGACATGACGCTCGTCGTAATTCGTGCAGGTTCGGAGCCTGGCAAGTAGTCTTTCGGTTTCGAGAGTGCCGATCGCTCGCTTCCAGCGAATTCCCTCACGAACTTCTATAATGTCTGTTCGCTGAGAGCGTAATGAATCCAACCTCCCCAGCCGCACCGAGCCCGCATCCACCCACCCGACGCCCCGAATTCCTCGTGCAACTTGATCGCTTCTGGCATCGGGTCACGGAGGGACTTGAACTCAGCCAACTGTGGAAGCAGTTCAGCGCCGACGCCCGTGCCAGCTACCGGCTCTATCATCGAGATTTTAAGGCGAGGGCTCCGGAAGTCCGCAAACGTGGCTTCTGGCATACGGCCCAGGAGTATGTCTGGGCGATCCTGGAAAAGCTTACGCCCGCGCGGCGGGTGTTGTTGCTACTGGGCGTGGTACTCCTGATTTTTCCTGCCGGAGGCTACAGCTATACGGGGAAATCGGGAGAACTCGTTGTTCTCGAACTCGATCCTCATTTCTGGGGCGGGCTCGTGCTCTTCGTTCTGCTCATGCTTGAGGTCGCGGATCGTGTTGTGATGAAGCGCGACCTCGAAATCGCGCGCGATATTCAGAAATGGCTGCTACCCGCTGCGCCCCCGCAAGTGCGCGGCTTGGACATCGCGTTCGCCGCGCGTCCTGCAAATACGGTCGCGGGCGATTTCTATGACGTCTTCGCCCGGCCGGCGGTGGACTCCGCCGAACCTCATTTTCTCCTGGCCGTAGCCGATGTCGCGGGCAAGAGCATTCCGGCAGCGCTGCTGATGGCCACATTTCAGGCCAGCCTGAAAACTCTTTCCGATACGCGCTGTTCTCTCGCCGACTTGGTCACAGGTATGAATCACTACGCCTGTACCAATAGCCAGAATGGTCTCCGCTTCACCACGGCGTTTCTGGCAGAGTTCGATCCAGGCACCCGCACCTTGACCTACACTAATGCCGGACACAATGCGCCCATCCTGCGCCGCAGTTCCGGCGCAATTGAACGTCTATCGAACGGCGGACTGCCATTAGGAATGTGGGCAGACAAAACCTACGAAGCTGGAGAGGTAATTCTGCAACCGGGCGACTGGCTCGTGATCTTCACCGACGGCGTTGTCGAAGCCGAGAATGCAAACAAAGACGAGTACGGCGAGCAGCGGCTGCTGAATATTCTGCAAAGCGGCGCAACGGCTACCCCTCCCGAACTTCTTCGCCGCGTGATGAGCGATCTGAATGCCTTCGTCGGCCCCACCCCTCAGCACGATGACGTAACCTGCATGCTGGTGAAGGCAACCTAGATCGTGTGGGGAGAGCGGCCCCCGCTGTCCCGCCTTCATCAGCAAGCGGACTTCTAGCGGTACGGCACTCAGAAAAGCGAACGGTGGTTGACAAAATTTGTCAGGTTTTCTCTTCTTCGGTGCTCTCGCGAAACGGATTCAGGCCCTTGAGTTACTCTCGTTCTCTCCCGGGTGTGGCAAGCGTGAGACTTATGAGCAGTGGCTCGAAAATCTGTTGGCAATCGGCGATGGCAAGTGAATTGCCGATAAGTCTTCAGTCGGGTTAAGAAAACTCACCCTGCTTATGGAGACACCGTGAAGAACACGCGGAAACAAAAAGGCTTTTCATTGATTGAGTTGCTGATCGTAGTCGCGATCATTCTTATCATCGCGGCTATCGCAATTCCGAACCTGCTGCGGGCGAGGATCTCGGCAAACGAATCGTCTGCCGCCAGCGCGATTCGAACCATCAGCACGGCTGAAGTCAGCTACACTTCCACTTACCCGACGCAAGGCTACTCTGGTCCTAACGCGGCTGGCTTGAGCGCACTTGGGCCGGGCGCTGTGACCGGCTGCCCCGCGGGAGGCCCACTGGTGACCGCGGCTTGCCTGATTGACTGGAACCTTTCGCAAGCCGCCACAGTCGCTCTTCAAAAGAGCGGCTACTACTACAATCTCGGCAACGTCAGCGGTGGGCCCCCGTACTTGGATTACACCGCCGGCGGCGCGCCTGCGCTTTTCAATACGACTGGCGTGAACTCTTTCTGCTCGAACGAAGACGGCGCAATCCACAAAAACGACCAGGCTGCACAGGCGGCACCGATGGTAGCGTTTGCGACCTGCGCCAGTGCGGCATGGGTACAGCTGCAGTAGTCTGAATTTGGCGAAGTACCTTGGGGAGGGTACAAGCCGGGGAGCAACGGAGAAATCCGTTGCTCCTTTTGCTTTTGGAGGCGACGCTTCGCCAAACCAACAACGACTGGGCCCGAAAACCGGGTGAAGGCCGAATCTCAATCCACAAGAATCAGAATGACACAACTTGTCATGTTGCCGACAAAATCTGCCAGAAACTCCCCTCTGCAGTCCAACTGTCATCCAGGGTTCGGGTTACGGAAGATTGCTGAGTCCCTGAAAACAATACACACCCCAGAATCCGACCCCACCCTATAGTAACTTCCGGGTCTGGCCGCTAAAATGCGAACATAATCGGCAATTGGGTCTACTGAGACCACATCTGATAACGGAGAAGAAGGGAACACACATGCGGAAACAGAAGGGTTTTTCACTGATTGAGTTGCTTATCGTGGTGGCGATTATTCTTATCATCGCTGCTATCGCCATTCCGAACTTGCTGCGCGCACGTATTTCGGCGAACGAATCGTCCGCCGCCAGTTCGATTCGTACCATCAACACTGCTGAGGTAAGCTTCTATTCCACTTACCCGGCGAACGGCTATTCTGGACCTAACGCAGCCGGCTTGGGCGCACTTGGGCCGGGCGCGATCACTGGCTGTCCCGCTGGTGGACCGCTGGTCACCGCGGCTTGCTTGATTGACTGGAACCTTTCGCAAGCTGCCACGGTCGCTCTTCAAAAGAGCGGTTACTACTTCAATATCGGCAACGTTAGCGGTGGTCCGCCGTACCTGGACTACACAGCCGGTGGCGCGCCTGCTTCTTTCAACACGACTGGCGTGAACTCCTTCTGCTCGAACGAAGACGGTGTCATCCACAAAAACGATCAGGCTGCACAGGCTGCCCCGATGGTTGCCCACGCGACCTGCACCAGCGCTGCCTGGCCACAATTGCAGTAGTTTTGATTTGGCGAAGTACCTGGGGAGGGTACGAGCCGGGGAGCAACGGAGAAATCCGTTGCTCCTTATGTTTTTTGTGGGCACTTTGCCTCGCACCTTACCGCTAAGCCAACCACGCCAACCTGCAAAACTCACGAGCATCCGCGAATAGGCTTGAAAGTCAACCTCGGCCTTTTTTACTTTCGTAATGTAGTAACTTGGCGCAGGCTCTGGCCTCCGCTCGTATTTTGCATATAATTTTCTTAACAGCCATGAAAGGAGGACAGTTCAGTCTCGCCGCCATGACCGCAATCGATATTCTCGGCCTCGAAAAAACCTACAGCGTAGGTTTCTGGCGTAAGAAGCCGAAGTGCGCATTAAAACCCCTGCACCTCAGAGTGGAAGAGGGAGAGATTTTCGGCTTCCTCGGCCCCAACGGAGCAGGCAAAACAACCACACTCAAAATGCTTATGGGCCTGGTCTACCCAACTGCCGGATCGGCCAAAATTCTGGGCATGGACATTAATGATCCGCGCATGAAGGTGCAGATCGGCTTTCTCCCCGAGCAACCGTATTTCTATGATTACCTGACTGCCGGCGAACTACTGAATTACTACGGACAGCTCTCCGGGGTTGCGCCGAAAGATCGCGAGCGCAAAGTCCGCGAGGTTCTCGAGCGGGTCGGGCTGCCGGATGTCATGCGAGTCCAGTTGCGGAAGTTTTCCAAAGGCATGCTGCAACGAGTGGGCATCGCGCAAGCCATCCTGCACGATCCGAGGATCGTCTTCTTCGACGAACCCATGTCCGGGCTCGATCCCATGGGCCGCCGCGAAGTGCGGGACCTGATGGAAGAGTTGAAGCATGAAGGCAAAACCGTATTCTTCTCCACCCACATCCTTTCCGACGCAGAGGCGCTCTGCGATCGAGTAGCCATCATTCATTTAGGAGAACTGAGGAGCGTCGGCGCAGTCGCCGACCTCACTTCGAGCGTGGAAGGAAAAATCGAGCTGATCTGGCATGGAAACAAAGTCCCCGCCGCCATGAAGGCATTAGGCGCGGATTGCCACATCACCGGCGACACCATCCGTGCCGTGCTTCTCGAGGGCAATCAGGACGCGGCCTTAGAGGCTCTGCGGCGCGAACAACTGCGCGTCATATCGTTAATTCCCGTCCGCACTTCGCTGGAAGAATACTTTGTGCGTAAGCTGCAACCATCCAAAGCGGTTGCGGGGGTGACGCAATGAGGGTGACGCAATGAGCGGACGAATCGTATACATCGCATCCAATACTTTCCGTGAAGCGGTCCGGGACCGCGTGCTCTACAACTTGATCGC
>Ga0228598_1000031_pt1 | contig 19729 bp, 19 predicted proteins | sample CZU4metagenome_FD_182726 | JGI IMG/M metagenome (GOLD analysis project Ga0228598, IMG submission 182726) | Spruce rhizosphere microbial communities from Bohemian Forest, Czech Republic - CZU4 | ecosystem: Host-associated > Plants > Roots > Rhizosphere | place: Czech Republic: South Bohemian... | reverse complement strand
CAGTCCCGCAATCGCATCTTGGCGAGCCTCGTTAAGGTTACCGACGACGGCCTCGCGCCACGCCCCGTTAAGTTGCCAAGCGGCCGCGGCTTCTTTGTTGTCTGCCCGGACCGCCGACTGGATTGCCCGCACCGTCAATTGGCGCGCCGAGTTTAGATGCCCGGCATAAGCGGCGGTATCCGATTCCAATCCCAAAATCTCATGCTCCAGATCCGGTCTGCCTTCGAACCAAGCGGCTTGCTGCGCCATCGTTTTTTGATCCCCCTGAATGAACCCTATGGCGTACAGGTAGAGATGGGGAGAGTCGTCATCAAGCTTGTGTTGCATCGCGTCCTGATAGGCCTGGCGTGCTTCATCGAAGCGGTTCAGGTTAAGCAAGGCACCCATCAGATTTTCGTACCCAATCACATTCTCCGGGTTCAGCTGAATCGACTCCCGCCCTTGCTCCACCGCCTGTTCATACCTGCCCTCAGTCGCATACAACGAAGCCAGATTGGTATACGCAACTTCATCCCGCGGAAAATTGTCCTCCCACTCGCGGAAGGTCTCGACTGCCCGATCCAACTCGCCCGTATCGCTCATGTAATACATCGAGGTGATGTGGAACTTCTCGTGCTCGCTGGCATGGTCACGCAGGCCAAACGCACGGTCGAGATACTGGTTGGCGCGGGCCGGCTCTCCGAGATTGTTGTACATAATCCCGACTCCCTCAATCGCACTGGCAAAGTTCGGATCCAGCTCGATGGCGTGTTGAAAGAAGGGAAGGGCAGCGGCGGAACCTTTCTCATTTTCCGCCTTCCGAGCCAGGCTAAAGGACTTGAGCGCTTCGAGCGAGGGCGTGGTCTCTTGAGGCAAGGGAGCATCGAACTTCTGCACAGAAGCTACCGATTCACCCAGTTCGCTGCGCAGTTTGCTGGCCGCATCCCCCAGTACGTCCAGCACCTTCTCCTTGCCGGTCGCGGTAGCCTGCTCTTGCGCCAAGGTGTCGCCAGTCAGGCAGTTCACCGCCTTCAACCCGAGGATAAATTGGTTGCCAATATTCGCGATGGATCCCGCTATGTACGCCTTGCTGTTAGCGCGCTGACATAGCTCGCGTGTGACGTCGGGAGTCAGCGGCGTATTCACAGGGCGCGTCATTAGGCGGAGGGTCGCAGCGACCTTGTCATCGGAAAGGACATTCAGGAACGGGGACTGGCTAAGGGAAACGCTGAGCGCTTGCTTGAGGGCATCATCAAAGACGGGATCGCCGGTGGAGTTGGCAAAATCACCGACAACGATGGTGTCTTTTAGTGTCAATTTCGGTGCCTGCCGCGAGCGCCAGTACAATCCTCCGCACACCAGCACTGCAACTAGCACAACCGCCGCCAGTGCCCACGTCTTCGCTCTTGAGGCCTTCGAATCAGATGGCGCTACGGTCGCTGCGTCAGAGGAAACCGTGACCACCCGAGCCGAGTCCGTGTCACGTTTCAGTCGTTGCAGATCGGCGCGCATTTCGGCCGCGCTCTGGTAGCGCAGCGTGCGGTCCTTCTCCAATGCCTTGTTAACGATGTCTTCGAGCTTAGCTGGAATCCGCGAGTTCAGCCGCACCGGAGGCGTAGGCACCCGGTTCATGATGCCATCGAAGATCACGCCCGAGGTCTCGCCGTGGAAAGGCAAGGTTCCAGTCGCCATTTCATATAACACAACTCCGAAGGAGAAAAGATCGGTGCGGCCGTCCAATTCTTTTCCCCGCACCTGCTCTGGCGACATGTAAGAAACAGTGCCAAGGGCGGTGCCTGGACTGGTTAGGTCCCGGGCGCTTACGCCCGCCGTCTCTTCGACCAACGCGGTGGCCGGATCGTATGCCTTTGTGCTTGACGCCGCGACCTTCGCCAGGCCGAAGTCGAGGACCTTGGCGTGACCGCGATCGGTGATGAAAATGTTAGCCGGCTTCACGTCGCGATGGACGATGCCTTTGGCGTGCGCGGCGTCCAGCGCATCGGCGACTTCAATCGCCAGGGAGAGCAGGGTATCGAGTTCCAGAGAGCGACCGCTGATCCGGTGTTTCAAGGTCTGCCCATCGAGATACTCCATGGCGATGAACGCCTGGCCATCCTGCTCACCGATGTCATAGATTGTGCAAATATTGGGATGGTTCAACGCCGAGGCGGCCTGCGCCTCACGTTGAAACCGGCTGAGCGCTTGCGCATCGCGGGCAACTTCATCGGGGAGAAATTTGAGGGCGACAAAACGGTGCAGCCGTGTGTCTTCGGCCTTATACACCACCCCCATGCCGCCACCGCCGAGCTTCTCGAGGATGCGATAGTGGGAAACGTTTTGGCCGATCATTTGTGGCGCGCGAAAAACGGTACCCCATCTTAGGAGTGAGTCATGGGCAAGTCAATAAGCAGGGAACACAGCGTTCTCCAGGGCACGTTAGGACGCCTCGGCGGACGCGTTAGATCGCCGAGTGCTCGCGTAGCATGCGGTTGACCAACGCCACTGGCAATCCCACCACGGTGAAGTAATCTCCCTCGATGTGCGGAATCCAGCGCGAAGCTCTGCCTTGGATGGCATACGCCCCCGCCTTATCCATTGGCTCGTTGGTCGAGATGTAGGAGCGAATGTCGTCGTCGCTGAGAGCCGCGACCGTGACGATTGTCGTTTCAGAGCGGACGTCTTCGAATCCAGTTTCTACTTGGCGGTTCTCAGTTCTCGGTTGTGGACCAACCAGGCAAACTCCCGTCGTTACCTGGTGCCTGCGACCCGAAAGCAAGCGCAACATACGGGCAGCATCGACGGCGTCACGCGGCTTGCCTAGAATTTCCGCATCTACGATGACGATGGTATCGGCGCCAATAACAAAGTCATTCGGACGCTGGCGAAACACCGTTAGAGCCTTTTCCCGGGCCATGCGTTCGGCAAACGTTCGCGGCGCTTCGCCGGGCCGGGGAACTTCAGGGATATCAGTCGGCTGCACCACGAACGGAATACCCGCATTGCGCAGAAGTTCCTGGCGGCGCGGAGATGCAGAGGCTAGCACGAGCATGAAGCCTGATTTTAGCCGATCAGCTCAATGCGATTTCCGAAGGGATCGTGAATGTGGCAGCGGCGGACGCCGGGAATATCGTCGACTTCAGTCACATCGACGCCGGCGCTGCGTAGTTGATTGATCAACGTGGAATAATCGCGACAGAGCAAAGCCGGATGAGCCTTCTTTGCTGGCCGAAAATCTTTCTCGACGCCCAAGTGGATCTGGACTGAGCCACTCTCGAACCAGCACCCTCCTCGCTTGGCAAGCTCCGAAGGTTTGGGAACCTCGACCATGCCCAAAAGATCACGATAGAAATAGCGCGCCGCCTCTTCTGCGCCCACGGGCATTGCAAGTTGCACGTGATCGATGGAAGTGAAAGGTGGGGCAGGCATGGGTGACAGTCAGCGCTTTTCCGGCAGCGTGGGCAATTTGATCAATGCAAGCCGGAGTGATTCGAGAAACGGCTTCCCCGACACTTCCAATTTTTGCTCCAGGCGTTCGGTGCAATCGCAGTCGCTACAAGCCCACGGTTCAGAGCCGTTCTGGTCGCGGCACTTCCTGCGATCATGCGCGTCCTGCACCCGCGTTAGCTCAAAGTACTGCTCCCAATACTCGCGTTCTTCTTGCAGAGGAGTCGGGCAATAGCAGACCTCCACCCAGCGGGTCGTCTCGTCCTCGCACAGTCTCGCCTGCAGCATGTTTCGCAAGTACTCGCCTTCGGCAACGGAACCTTGCCCGAGGGTTCCGTCTTCGATCGCTTTCAGCAGACTCCGTTCGCATCCGGGTTTCACTCGCGCCCTGACCAAGTAACGCATGATTGCATTTTACTCTTCGCAAGGGCGACGTTTTCGGGAGTCGGTGTCTGGCTCCTGAAGCGCATCTGTAACCCCTGTTAGAATCGAGCATTGACCCCCACAGCCATGGACGCCGCTTTTCTCCGCAATTTTGCCATTATTGCGCACATTGACCATGGGAAATCCACACTCGCCGACCGCCTGCTGGAGTTGACCGGATCGCTTACCGCTCGTGAGATGCAGGCCCAGGTGCTCGATTCCATGGATCTGGAGCGGGAGCGCGGCATCACCATCAAAGCTCACGCGGTTCGAATGATGTATACGGCGCAGGATGGTCAGACTTATCAGCTCAATCTGATCGACACGCCTGGCCACGTGGACTTTTCCTATGAAGTCTCGCGTGCCCTGGCATCTTGCGAAGGTGCCTTGCTAATCGTGGATGCTTCTCAGGGCGTCGAGGCCCAAACTCTGGCGAATGCGTATCTCGCCATCAATCACGGCCTCGAAATTATCCCAGTCATCAACAAAATCGATCTACCGAGCGCCGACATTGCCCGCACAAAAGAGATGATCGAGGGCGCGGTTGGTTTGGACGCATCCGATGCCGTTCTGATTAGCGCCAAGACCGGTCAAGGTGTGCCGGATGTGCTCGAGGCTATTGTCAAACGTGTTCCGCCACCTAAGGGTGACCCCGAAAAGCGGCTGCAGGCGCTGATCTTCGACTCCTGGTTCGATCCCTACCGCGGCGTGATTGTGCTGACGCGAGTGTTCCAGGGAACGCTCCGCAAGGGACAAAAAATCCGGCTGATGTGGAACGGACGCGTCCTCGATGTTGAAACGTTGGGCGTGTTGACGCCCAAGCCGGTTGAGATCGATGAACTGCGGGCCGGCGAGGTGGGTTTTCTTATCGCCAATATTAAAAATGTCGCGGACACAAAAATCGGCGACACCATTACTGAAGAGAATAATCCCGCCATCGAGCCTCTGCCCGGCTTTGAAGAAATCAAGCCCATGGTGTTTGCCGGACTTTACACCGTCGATGCCCACGAGCACACGCAACTTCGCGAGGCGCTGGAGAAATTGCGGCTGAACGATTCTTCGTTCTTCTTCGAGCCGGAAAGTTCGGTCGCGTTGGGATTCGGATTCCGCTGCGGATTCCTCGGTCTGCTGCACATGGAAATCATCCAGGAGCGACTCGAGCGTGAATTTAATTTAGAGCTGATCACCACCGCTCCCGGCGTGCGTTACAAAATCTACAAGACGAACGGAGAAATGGTCGAAGTCGACAATCCCTCGCGTTGGTTGCCTCCGAGCGAGATTGCCAAAATAGAGGAGCCAGTGATTCTGGCAACCATTCTGACCAACGAAGAATATGTTGGCGGAATTCTGAAGCTGGTGGAAGAGAAGCGCGGCAAACAGAAAACCTTTGAATATGTCAGTTCATCGCGCGTGATGCTGCATTACGAACTGCCGCTGAACGAAATCGTTCTCGACTTCTACGATCGTCTAAAGTCCGTATCGCGTGGCTATGCGTCGCTCGATTACCATCTCGCCGATTATTGGGAATCGCCCATGGTCAAAATGGATATTCTGGTCGCGGGTGAGCCAGTTGACGCGCTCTCCATCATCGTTCACCGCGACTTCGCGTACGAACGAGGCAAGGCGCTGGTTTCCAAAATGCGAGAGCTGATTCCGCGGCAGATGTTCGAAGTGGCTATTCAAGCTTCGATCGGAGCCAAGATTATTGCCCGTGAAACGGTGCACGCTATTCGCAAGAATGTGCTGGCGAAGTGCTACGGAGGCGACATTACGCGCAAACGCAAGCTGCTCGAAAAACAAAAGGAAGGCAAGAAGCGCATGAAGCGCATCGGGCGAGTGGACATTCCGCAAGAGGCGTTTTTAGCCGTATTAAAAGTGGGGGAGGATAGCTGAAACCGATGTAGGCGCCAGGCGCTCACGCTAGATTTCGAATAATGACATGAAACTCGGCAAAGTTTTCGTACGTTTTCTTCTGATAGCCGGCGCGGCATCGGTCTTGGCTCAGTCGCAGCCGCTGGAGCTAAAAACGCAAGTTAGTGTCCCTTTCCGTTTCGTCGCTTACGGAGACACCCGCTTCACCGACCCCAAGAATACCGACGCCTCCAATCCTGTGGTTCGTCAGACGCTCGTACAAGCCATTGCAGATGCGAAACCCGCGTTCATATCCATCGGCGGCGATATTGTCTATAGAGGGGATGCCGTCAATGATTGGAAAATCTGGGACAAGGAAACTGCGGTGTGGCGCGAAGATAAGATTCCCGTCTATCCGGCGCTCGGAAACCACGATCTCTATGGCGATCAGAAGATCGCGCTCGCGAACTATTTTCAGCGCTTCCCAGATTTGCGGAGCAACCGCTACTACTCAGTACGTGCCGCCAACACGCTCCTACTTATGCTCGACAGTTCAATCGACGAGACCTCTGGAGACCAGGATCAATGGCTGGCCCACGAACTGGATAATGTGCCTGCCGATGTCGATTTTGTCTGCCTAGTTCTCCACCATCCGCCTTACACCGATTCTTCGGACCAACTTTTTGGCGGAGGACACTCGGCTCGGCCTGCCGAGCAAGCTCTGGCCCGGATGTTGCAGGAACTGCAGGCTCACACCCGCGCGCGTTTTGTCGTGATCGCCGGCCACGTTCACAACTATGAGCGGTATGAACACGGAGGGGTTGCTTACTTTGTCTCTGGTGGAGGCGGAGCCCATCCTTATCTGGTTCCCAGGAAGTCCGGAGATCCTCTGTTCGGCAAGGCCGTGAATTACCACTACTTGCTGGTTGAAGTCGATCGTGGCAAAATGAAAATCACTATGGAGCGCCTGGAAATGGCAGACCGGAAGCCCGGTTGGACCACGCCTGACTCCCTGGAGATTGCTGCTCCGGCAGCGATGCCCGCCAAAGCCGGCAAGTGACGCACCGGCAGGTTCAACGAGGGGACGCAGTCGCCGCTGCAAGCCTCGGTATTACAGGAAGCGCTCGAATCAACTGGCGTGTGTAGGGATGTTCGGGCGACTGAAACAAGTCAGCTGTTCTGCGGCACTCGACAATTTCGCCTTGATGCATCACGGCCACCCGGTGCGCAATGGTCGCGACCGACAGCAGGTCGTGAGAAATATAAAGAATGCTGATGCCGAATTTTGCGCTGAGACTGGCAAAGAGCTGCAGAATTTCCGCCTGAGTGATCAAGTCGAGAGCGCTGGTGGGCTCATCGGCAATCAACAGCGCAGGGCGATGTAAGATAGCCATCGCAATCAGCACGCGCTGCGCCTGGCCCACGCTTAACTGCGACGAATATCGCCTCAGAAAATCCGGCTCGCCGGGCAGGCTGACATTCTCCAAAGCCTCACGCAGAGCCACCTGGCATTCGTCTCGCGAGCCACGCCGGTGCACCTTCCAGGCTTCTTCCAATTGCGTTCCAATACGCAGCGCCGGATTCAGCGAAGACATGGGACTTTGCAAGATGAGTCCAATTTCTTTGCCACGTAGAGATCGAACTTCTCGTTCCCGCAACGCCATCAGGTCGCGGCCATTGAAGTGAATCGAGCCCTCGGCGTGGCCTCTTTTCAGATGAAGCAGTTTTAGGATGGCCAACGCGAGCGTGCTCTTCCCGCAACCGCTCTGTCCCACCAGTCCGAGAATTTCCTGACTGGCGATGTCCAGCGACAAATTGCGCAACACCCCGGGCTTGCCAGGGTAATCGACCGAGAGTCGCAGGGATAACAGCGGCTGCGCATCCATCAGCGATTCCTGGCTACCTCGCTGGTCAATGAGAGCTGATCGATGTTCCAGTAAACTTGCGGCCGCAGCACCACCGGATGCGCATTGTGTACCGCCGGCGAGACCGCCGACAGTGCATTCTTGTTCACGAGATAAATGAACGGCTCCTGCTGCCAGGCGATTTCCTGCACCTTGTCAAAATCTTCCTTGCGCTTCTTCGGATCGAGGGTTGAAGCTTGCGCGCGCATCAGCTTATCGATTTCCGCCTCCCATTCAGTCGCAGGAGTTTTCTGGTTCGGGTTCCACTGGTGGCTGTCGGCAGAACTGAGCCACACGGTCATTTGCGCGTTGGGATCAAGTTCATCGTTCACCAGACCGAGCAGGCAAGCCTCGTAGTCGAATGTTCGGGTGATGCGCTCGATCAACGACGGGAAATCCAGCGTGACCACATTCAGCTTGATTCCGATGCCGGATAAATCCTGCTGGATCATGGTCGCCATGCGCTCGCGGTATTTGTTCCCGGCATTAGTGATGACGGAGAACTCGACGGCGTGTCCGTCGTGATCCTTCAAGACACCATCTTGATAGCGGAATCCATCTTGAGCCAGCCTCTGTAACGCGAATTTCTGGTCGAAGGGATGCGCCTGCAGTTTGGCATTGAACCAGAATTTATTTGCCGGAGAAACTGGCCCGACCGCGGGACGCGCATGTCCGCGAAATACAATCCGAGCCAAATCTTCCCGGTTAATGGCTTCCGAAATCGCTCGCCGGAAGTTCGTCGAAGTAAACCATGCTTTCTTGTAGGGCGGCAGTGGAGAACTAGCGGCCTGATTGAACCACATCTCCTCAGAATCTAATGAAGCGCCGGCATCGTGCGCCATCGACGGATCTTGAGCAACCACTTTGTCGAAATACTCGGCGTCGAGCGAGTTGATGAAATGAATTTCTCCGCGCGTCAGGCGCAGCATCTCGATGTCGCGGTTCTGTTGAATATCAAGTCGCACCGATTCGATGTAAGGCAGCGGACGTCCGGCAGGATCTTTTTCCCAGTAATTCGGGTTGCGCTTCAGAATCAAGTACGATCCGGCTTTGTTCTGCTCGACGTAGTAGGGCCCTAATACTGCCATTTCCTTTTGTGGAGACTTGGCGGACATCACTGCCACTTGATCAAAGAGCCGGTCCAGACCCGCGATCGGCGCGGGGAAAGTGATGCGGACGCGATTCTTGGGCAGGACTTCGGTTCCAACCTTGCCTTCTGAAGACCGGAACGCATCCCCGGTAGGCGAGTGCAGCGCGGGATCCATAAGTTGCTGCATGGTATAGGCCACATCGTCGGCTGAGAAAGGAGTTCCATCCGAGAAGCGCAGCCCGTCGCGCAATTGAAAGGTGATTGTTTTTCCGCCGTTCGTGATTTTCCAGGAAGTGGCGAGGTCAGGTTCGAGTTCCTGCGTGAGTCGGTTCACGCGCACCAACACGCCGCCAGTTAAGTATCGGATGGTTTCTGAGGCGTCGTCCGCGGCCAGCAGCGGGTTGAGGGTTTTCGGCTCGGATCGCAAGCAGAAATGCAGTTCACCGCCGTCCTGCGCCAGCAGGCTTGTCGAACCAAACGCGATCAGGATTATGAGAGACACAAACGCCAGATTTTTTTTCATACCGTTAACTCCTCTTTCGTCAGGACGAGATGAAAGCTGCTTACAACCAGAATGAAGAGAATGAGCGGAACCAGTTGCCACGGCTGGGCGGATGCGGTCGAGAAGCTTTCCAGTTCGCGCAACAGGCTGCCCCACGAAGGCAATGGCTCCGCGACCCCCAAGCCGAGAATCCCGAGATTGGCTTCGGTCAGGATGAAAACTGGAACCGAAATCCAGAATTGCGCGAAGAGCACTGGCTTCAGATTGGGCACAAGATGGCGCCACAGGAGGCGAAATCCGGTGCTGCCCGAAGCGCGTGCTAAGAGAATGAAATCCGATTGCGCCAGCCCGCGGGCGTCGGCACAGATGATGCGAGCCGCTCCCGCCCAGCCGAGACATCCCAGCATCGCAAAGGTGATCAGTACGGAGACAATCGGCGACACGTTCAACGGCAAGAGCGCGCGAACCGTGATCAGCAGGAAGAGCCAGGGCAATGACAGGAAAAGATCCGTGCCAGCCATCACAAAGCGCTCCACCCAGCCGCCAGCAAACCCTGCGATGCCGCCGATGAAGGCCGCCATCAAGCTTGTAAGCAAAGCCGCTGCCGGCGCCAGCAGCAGCGACACGCGCGTACCGTAAAGGACGCGTGAAAAGCGGTCTCGCCCCAGCTCGTCAGTGCCTAAGAGATGTTGCCGCGAAGGCGAGGCGTTCGGCTCCTCTCGAAACTGGTAGGCATAGGATGCTGGCGCGATAACGTTCGCCAGCAAGCACGCGGCAGACACTGCCAGGAGAAAAACAATCGCCATTGTTCGCGCCCACTTCATGCTTCACTCGCGCGAAATGTTTTGCCCAACAGATCGGAAGCAGAATTGGCCACGAGCGTCACCAAAGTGACGATCATTGTCAGGTTGACCAGCAAAGCCACGTCTCTTCCGAGAGCCGCTTTCCAGGCCAACTGGCCGATGCCGGGAATGTCACACAGTGCTTCCATAGGAATCGCGGCGGTGAATGCGACACTGACCGTGACTCCGAGCAGGGCTAGAAGCTGCGGCGCAGCCGTCGGCAGAATGTGCCAAACCAGTACGCGCATATTGCCCAAGCCTTTTGCTCTAGCGGTCAACACATGAGGCAGCGCCGAACTCCGCGCCAGCAGATTTCGCGAATAGCGAAAGATTTTGGGGAAGACAACCATCCCGAGCAGCACTCGCGCAGGAGCTTGCGCCAGAACAAATAACAATGCCAGCACGGCCGCAGGCAGGCAGAGCAACACTCCTACTAACAAACTGCCCACGAGGTCGAGAAGCCATGCTCTCGACATCACGATTGCGACTGCAAGCAGAAAACCGGCACTCCAGCCCAAAGCCAGTCCCAGAGCAACCGACTTTAAAGTTTCGGGAAAGCGCTCGGCTACAAGTTGCAAAACCGGCCGATGCAGGGTTCGGGAATTTCCCAGGTCGCCATGCAGCAATCGATTCAGATAGCGAAAATAAAAGGAAAAAAGATTGGTTTCGTTCGCTCCCGTTTCTCGCAGGGCCTGAATGCTCTGCGAACTGAGTCGCGCATCCAACTCTTCTTCGTCGACCCCGAAGCCGGGAGCAATACGGACCAGCGTCGCACCGAGAAAGCCTCCGATCAGGACGGTGATCAGAATCTTGGCTGCGAGTTTTGGCAATGCGGATAGCGTTTCAATACCCTCAGCGGGGCCACTCGATATGATTTTGGGTCAGACCAAGCCCTCTGCACGCCACTTCGCCAGGGGGACTCCAAACTGAGTTAAGGCTAGTGATATCAACTAACTTGCTGGAGGGCAATCACTTGCAGCGAAGGCTACAAACTTAAGTAATGCAGATTAGTCCTGCCATGCAAACAGCTTGGAGCATGCCGGGGCTAATGCCCCGGTGCAACAACCAGAATCTGAGGAAACGTCTACTTCTCGCCTTCGATCTCGATCGGAATGGCTTCCGTGACGTTTTGGTTCGACGTACCCCAAATAATTGACGTTCCCCAGACTACGCTATAGCCATTGTCACTGGTAGCGCCCCACGGGGCCGAAGATCCCCACAGGATCGACTCTCCCGCCACGCTCGTACCCCAAACCACCGAGGTGCCCCAGACTATTGAAGTGCCCCACGTGATGGAGCCGCCCCAAAGGATCGAGGATCCGGTTACCAGATAGACATTTCTGTTCTTGTCTCTCGCTACAGCCGGGGACTTCGCGCTTCCAAATGTCGCTGGCGCCAGATCAGTGCTCGACAATGCCGACTGAATATCCAGATATCCTGCGCCTACGGTGAAAATGTCGTACTGGCTGGTATAGCTCTTGCCAGTCGTGGGATCTTTCGCGGTGCTGTACCGTGGAAAAGTCTTGTAAGCGCTCTTCATCAGCCGCGCCTTGACCTGGTCGGGTGTGAGCGACGCGTTTTTCTGGAGCAGCAGCGCTACAGCTCCACTTACGACCGGTGTAGCCATGCTCGTGCCGCTTAAGGTGAAATAAGAAGCGGCTCCCTTTGAGTTACCGCTATAAGAACTCGGCGCAACGATGTTCGCGGGAGAGGCCTTTACCAAGGTCGCGGTGGTGGAGGCCAACACGGAAATTACCATGTTCCCCGGCGCGACAATATCCGGCTTCACAATATGGTCGAGCAACGTGGGTCCCTTCGAGCTGTAACTGGCAATCAAATCGTCGGCGCGCGTCCCAGTGCTCATGGGTTTCATCGCGCCCACGGTGATTGCGTATGGATCGTTCCCTGGTGCAGAGATGGTGCCGTATCCGTCGGTGCCAGCCGAATCGTTACGTCCTTCATTCCCGGCGGCGATCACCACAACAATCCCCGCCTTCCACGCCGCTTCGACGGCCTGGCAAAGCGGATCAAACTTATAGCTTTCGTAAACTGGACGGCCAAGCGAGAGGTTGATGATGCGGATGTTGTACTTACTCTTGAGGCTGATGGCTTTCTGAATCGCCGCAATCACCGAGCTGTCGCTCCCCGCCCCGTTCTGGTCGAGAACTCGCAGGTTGATCAGGTTCACATTGTCAGCGATGCCCATGAAGGTCTTGCGGAAATTCTTGCCTCGCGAATTTAGGCCGTTGCCCGCGAGGATGCCGGCCACGTGGGTGCCGTGTCCGTACAAGTCAACAACGGTGTTCGGCCCCTTGGCAAAGTTCTGGTTGTAGACGATCCGCGAACCAGTTGCGTTCGAGAGCGTGAAATCCTTGCCACTGCTGATTCCGCTGTCGATGACCGCAACCCCGATCCCGCTTCCGCTGAGATTCTTAGACCATGCGTACGGCGCCAGCACTGCCTGGTCGTAAAAGTCCGTAACCGTTGACGTGGCCCATACGGTGTGATCGAGCGAAATGTAAGCCACGTTGGAATTCTTGGCGAGCGCTGTCAGGGAACTGCTCTTTACTGTAAAGGCAGCGGCGTTGATCAAGGGCAAACTCACTTGCAGTGAGCCGCCCCGCGCAATAACTCTGTCGAACTGGGCCTGATCGGGCGAAATCTTATACTGCACAATGACGTTTACCAACTGCGTCGACGACTGCTTCTGCAGATCCTGGGAAATCTTGCGCGGCCCGGCAAAGGACCAAGTCGCCGCCAGGATTACGCAGCCGAGCGCGAATTGACGAAACTTCAAAGTGACCTTGGTAACTTCTGCCATTGACCTTCGCAGCTCCTCACGCTCAAACGCGCGTGCGAAGTATTTGCAGCACGCCTGTAACCACCGGGGAAAAGCGTAGGATGCTCTCCGGCAAAGACTTAGCCAGGTAGGCTGTGCTGGGGCAGGGGACAAATTGGCCTCGAGCCCCCTGCTCGGACAAATTGGCTCGATTCGATGGGTCACCAATCGAGTGTGATGAGTCGGAGTGCGGACGAAGAGGACTTCCTAGGGCATAAGAATAGGCACCCATTCGCCTGGCGCAATCCGCTCTCGATCGGGCGGAATCACAATGTAGCAGTTCGCCCTCGCGGTCGCGGCAATGTCTCCTGATCCTTGCCAGCGCAGTAGTTCGACTTCGGCTTGCTCGAACTCACCAGAGAGAATTGCGGGTAGGAAGCGTTTTAGACCCGGCTTGGGATTGATCTCCGACTTCAGCTTGGCGTGGAGGAAAATTAGTTTTCGCGGCGTCATACCGGCGAGGGCTTCCAGTAACGGCCGGGCGAAGAGCTCGAAGGTCACCATGGTCGAGACTGGATTTCCGGGTAGGCCGAAAAAATATTTGTGGCTCGAAGAAGCCGACGTCCCATCTCGAGAGGGGACGCCCACTTCCCATGGAATACGCCCGAACACAACCGGTCTTCCTGGTTGAATCTGCGCTCCCGTGAAGAAGAACTCGGCTTGGAACTGCGCCAGAACTTGTTCCACCAGGTCATATTTGCCCATCGAGACTCCACCGGTGAGCAGGAGCAGGTCGGCATCGAAACCATCTGCGATCAACTCATGTAGGCGCTCCGGTTCATCTGGGGCGATCGGCAGCAGGACGGGCTCGCCGCCTGCGGACTGGATTTGCGCTGCTAATGAGTAAGTGTTTGAATTCCGAATCTGGTTGGCCGCGAGGGGAACGTCGATGTCTACCAATTCATCGCCGGTGGCAAGAACGGCGACGCGAGGTTTTGAATACACCAGCAGACGCGATCGTCCGACTGATGCGGCGACTGCGATCGTTGTATGATCCAGGCGCACGCCCGGAGACAATAACCGTTCACCTCTCTTTGCCTCGGAGGCGACCGGGACGATGTTATCGCCCGCGGAAATTCCTTTTGTGATCGTAACCCGATCCCCGGCCCGCGATGTATGTTCGACCATCACAACCGCATCGCAGCCCGGCGGGGCGGGCGCGCCGGTCATGATCGCCGCCGCCTCGGCGGGCTCGATCTTCAGTGATGCATTCTCCGTGGCTCCAGCTTTGATTTCTGCGATGACCACCAGCGTGACGGGAAGGTTTGCCAGGTCTGCGGCACGGACGGCATATCCGTCGCGCGTCGCGCGCGGGAAAGGAGGAAAGTTGCGATCCGCGAACACCGGCTCGGCCAGAATCTGGCCTGGGCTATCGAGCAGTTCCACTAGTTCCTTCCCTCGGGGATGCAAGGTCGCGGCGTGCTCCTCGACCAAGTGGCGCGCCTCTTCAAAGCTCAAGATGGTTGGCGTGGGCATGGAAGGCATGGAACAGATAATACGACAGGCACACACTTAGAATTTTCGATTTAGTGTTGTTAACAAGCACGGACGAGGACCCCCGCGCCTGCATTTATCTCCGCAGGGTCCGGCGCAATTGCTCGGTGTCCGTGGCATGCATCATCGCGGTATCGAAAGCTACGACTCCGGCATGGACAAGTTTCTCAAGCTCGCCATCAAAATACTGCATGCCTTCGGAGGAGCCGTCGCGCATGGCCTGAACCAGGTTCTCAGCGGAGGAATCATGTACATCGATGCATGACTGCGTATGGGGATTGGCCTTGAGCAGCTCTACGACGGCGATTCGCCCGGTGCCGTCTTTGCGGGGGATCAGCCGTTGCGAAACGATGTAGCGGAAAGTCCTGGCCAGCCGGCTGCGAATCGAAGACTGGTCGGCGCCGGGAAATGCGCTAACGAAGCGTTCCACGGTCTTGGCGACACTCACGGTATTCAGACTGGTGAGAACGAGGTGCCCGCTCTCGGCGGCTTCCAACACCATTTCCATGGTCTCGCGGTCTCGCATCTCACCCACCAGGATCACATTCGGTGCCTGCCGCAAAGCGGCACGCAGGGCCAATGCAACGCTGGGAGTGTCGCTGTGCAGCTCACGCTGGTGAACCGTGGCCCGCTTGTGAGTATGCAGGAATTCAATAGGATCTTCGATGGTGATGATGTGGCAGACCTGCTCCTGATTGATGCCGTCAAGTAGTGCGGCGAGCGTCGACGACTTCCCCGATCCCCGCGGTCCGGTAACCAACACAATCCCGTCACGAAGACGCGCCACTTCCGCCAGTTGCGGTGGCAAGCCGAGCGAAGCCAATACTGGAAGCCCGGTCGCAATGACCCGCATCACGACAGCGCAACTGCCGCGCTGAATGAAAACATTCACGCGGAAACGGGCAACGCCCGTAAGTCCGTAGGAGACGTCACAATAGCCCTGTTCCCGCAGGATGGCGATCGCCTGCTTGTTTTCACCGATGAGATCGGAGGCGATACGGCGGGTGTCATCGGCGGTAAAGGGGGCCAGTCCTCCACCCTGCACGCCGATCAGTTGGCCGTTGACTTCCACTTGAGGCATTCGACCGGGTGAAAAAATGAGGTCGCTGACTTGGCCATTCGCACGCAGGATGGCTGCCAATAACGCGTGCGTAGCCATGGTGCCCGAGCCGGCCGGGGGTTCGAGGACAACGGAGATAGGTGCATTGCCAGGTGCCGCCATAGCTTCATTTCTGGGGGACTACGGGATCGAGCCCGTGTAGGCGCCTGAACTTTACTCTAGCGAAATCGGCAGCAGGGTTCTACGGAGAACGTCAAGGGCATACACCTTCGTAATGAGGTCCGAGAGACGTAACGAGGTCTTGGAGAAGACCCGCGCAAATAAAAGAGGCGGCATTTTTCAGCCGCCTCTTCTCGTCAGCATTCGAACTACTGTTGCTTCTTCGTGGTTGTCGTCTTCTTCTTGCCGTAACTGGTCTCGACTGTAGCGCCGAGTCCTTGCAACATAGCCTTGGCCTCTTCCGCGTGCGGACCCGTAGGCGCCAATTCAAGGTACTTCTGGAAAGCCTCAGCCGTACCATCCGGTGCTATCATCTTGTCCCCTTGCAGGGTGGCCGCGCCAATCAGATTCGTGCCCTTCCAATAATAAGCGTCGGCCCGAGTGGGATCAGCGGCAATCGCCTTATCGAAGGCTTGGGCTGCGGCCTTCCGCATATCCGCATTACTCGTAGTATTGGCATTGGTCAAAATCGCGCCCAGATTGAAGTAATACATACCTGCGCCGGCGGGGTCTAACTGCGCCGCCTGGTTGTAAGCCTTCACCGCGTCATCCGTTTTCCCCAGCTGTGCCTGCGCTTTTCCGAGGTTGTTGTAGTACTGGGCAAGCACTTTGGTTGCATCTGGCGTCTTCTGCGGGGCTGCATCCGCGGCCTTCTGTTTGAGCTCCACGGCTTTCTGGTAATCAGTAACGGAGGCATCGTAACGCTTTGCTTTCTCCGCGCTGTCGGTCTGCTTGGCCGCCGAGGTGGCTTCATAGTCTCCCAGCTTGGCCCAAAGCAGATCGCGGTTTGGGTCCATCTTCGTCGCATCCGTCATTTGTGCAATCGCAGTATCAAAATCGCCAGCATCCGAGGCCGTCTTGGCCGCAGCCAGCTTTTCGTTGAGACTCTTGATGGTCATGTTTTCTTTTGCGACGTTGGCTGCCTGTTCCTGCTGCTGCTTCACTTGCTCTGGCGTCAACCCCGATCCTTTGGCGGCATTGGCCGCTTCCTTCTTCATATCAAAATCCAAGGTGCTCTCATCCGTGCTGGCGGCAAACCCGTTGTAGTGAAAAATCTCTTTGCCGTCCGCCCCTAGCAGAGTGACTTTGTAATGGCCGAGCCCAATGCCCAAAGAAAAATACTCGCCTTTGCTGTTGGTCTTGATGTCGTACTTCCGGCCATTATCGAGATTCACCCATTCCACGGTCGCGCCGACAATGGGCTTACCGTCTACATCTTTGCAAACGCCCTTCACGCTTCCTGTATCTTGCGCGAATGCCGGGCTGGCGCACAGTCCCGCCACCAACATCAAAAGCGCTATCACCGCGAAATATTGCTTCATCGTTGTTGCCTCCGGATCAAACTTGATTTGCTCATTTCCGATTCTCAGCGCAACTCCCTGACAACATATGCTCTTCACTTCTCGCTATGAAAGTCGCAACACATTCACGGCCTACGCCCTTTGAACGACTTCGTCATAGGCGATCGGATCCGCGGTGCCAGCCTCCTGAAAGGCTCGGAGCCGCAGCACACAACTATCGCATACGCCGCAGGCGCGATCATCCCGGCTATAACAAGACCACGTTAAATCCAAGGGAGCGCCCAATTCAAGGCCCAGTGCGACAATTTCAGACTTTCGCTTTGCGATCAGCGGAGTCACGATTTCGATCCGGCCATCCTTGGTCCCCGTCTTCACAACTTCGTTGAAGGCGCGATAGTAAGCGGGGCGGCAATCAGGATACCCTGAGCTGTCTTGTTCCACGGCACCAATGTATATCTTTTCTGCTCCCAGGACCTCAGCCCAGCTCACTGCGACCGCCAAGAAGTGCGCGTTGCGGAAGGGAACGTAGGTGACTGGGACTTCGTGGCCGAGAGTCATGGATTCTGGAACTGCAATCTCGGGATCGGTCAATGCTGATCCGCCAATCGCCCGCAATGCTTCGTTTCGGACCACGAGCCTTTCACGAATTCCAAGGCGATCGCAAATCTCCAGAAAGGCTCGCCGCTCTCGCTCCTCGGTGCGCTGACCATAGCTGATGTGCAACGCAGCGGCATCAAAATCCCGCGCCGCCAACGCTGCGCAAACGCAAGAATCCATTCCGCCGCTGAGTAGAACGACTGCGCTCGATTTGGCTTCTCTTACCATCACGAAACTTACACGCTCTTCATCGCTGGATCCCAGATGAACTTATGCAGCTGCAACCCCAAACGAGCGGGAACGTCATCCGCCAGCATCCACTCCGCGAGTTCTCGCGGATCGAGCAAACAGTGCGAGCTGTCTCGTGGGCCGCCAGCGTCTTTTCTGAATGCGGGCGAAAACAAAACCGCTGTTACTCGTCCCGCCAAACGGTGATGTGCCACGAAATCGCGCGCGAACTCATAATCCGTCCGGCTGCTCAGCACAAATTTGACTTCGTCGGTGGAATCGAGCGCGTCCAAGTTGTGAATGTCGAAGCTGTCAGCTTCGCCGGAATCCGGACACTTGACGTCCACGATCTTAACCACACCTTTCGGCACCCGTTCCAGCGGCCGTTCGCCACTGGTCTCGAGCAATACCGTGTAGCCGTCGTCCAGCAGGCGTTGCATCAGCGGGACGACTTCGCGCTCCTGCAACATGGGCTCGCCGCCCGTGATCTCCACCAATCCGCTGGCGCTCAAATGGTCGACCTCACCAATGATTTCTTCCACCGTCATGCGATGACCACCGGTGAACGTGTACTCACTATCGCACCACGAGCAGCGAAGGTTACAGCCTGTCAGACGCACGAACACGCAAGACAGCCCGGCATGCGTGGACTCGCCCTGGATGGATTTGTAAATTTCCGTTATCTGCATCTGAGAACCGGAACTGGCAACTGCGTTCCTGAAACCGTTAATCCGCGTAGGTGGCGGTTGTGGAATCAGTCTCAAACACCGTTACTTGTTTGACCCGTACCCGGCCGCCAGTCGCGTGATCGAGCCTTCGATTGGTCTCGTCGTAGAAATACTTGGCCAGATTTTCCGCCGACGGATTCAACACGGTGAACGGTTCCAGATCGTTAATCATCTGATGATCGAGCCGGTCGATCGTGGGCCTCATCACCTCGCGCAAATCCTTAAAGTCGAGCAGCAACCCGGCTTTGTCCAGCTCCTTGCCGGCGAGCGTAACCCGCACCTTGTAATTGTGCCCGTGCGGATTCTCGCACTTGCCCTTGTAATTGCGCAGGTAATGCCCGGCGGCAAAAGAATCGTCTACCGTAACTTCGAACATGAACCCTCGTGGCGGACCAGTCTGCATGACGGGCCGCGGAGTATCGTTCAACTGATTATTGTACCGCGTCGACAGCAACCCGGTTAGCGCCGTTTCTTGCTTTCGGTGTGCGCCACCCGCGCCTTTACCAGCTTCTTTACCAGAGCAGTCGGCAGGGGCTTGTCCGTGGGGAAATGGATCGTCCCTTTGGATGTGGAGAAACCCTTGAGTTCATCCTTAAACGCTTCGATAACCGCCGCAGTGGGGAACAAGCTGCAGTGCTTCGAAAACGCAGCGAACCACATTAACACCACGCTGTCCTTGAAAGCAGGAATGCGATAGCTGATGACCTCGACCGCCTGCGGTGGCACCGCGGACCGAATCGCCGCGCGCATTTTGTTGAATGTACCGCGGGCGGGTTCGGGGATCCCCGCGCGATATTCATCGACGTTTTCAGGGACGATTTTGCTTTTCGACGCAGAACAGCGATCGCGAGAATTCGATTTTTTCATACCAGCCAATGCCACGCCAAAATTTCAAGCCTGCTCACCAACCCCAGTGGGCCTCTGTTCGCGTCAAAACAGCCGGATGGCCTTGGCCTGCTCGATCGCCGACACTTTCCTGAGCTCCGCCAACACCGGCTCGGGCACGACTCCATCCACGTGCACGACAGCGATGGCTTCGCGCAGTTTGGCATTCCCCACCCTGCGGCCCAAGGAGAAATCGGCGATATTGATTTTGTGATTGCCCAGAATCGTTCCTACCTTCCCGATCACGCCAGGCACGTCTCGGTTGCGCAGGTAGAGTAAATTACGCTCAAGCGGCGCTTCGACATCAATCCCATCCACGTGCAGCAAGCGTGGGTCGTTCTTG
>Ga0228598_1000030_pt1 | contig 19977 bp, 21 predicted proteins | sample CZU4metagenome_FD_182726 | JGI IMG/M metagenome (GOLD analysis project Ga0228598, IMG submission 182726) | Spruce rhizosphere microbial communities from Bohemian Forest, Czech Republic - CZU4 | ecosystem: Host-associated > Plants > Roots > Rhizosphere | place: Czech Republic: South Bohemian... | reverse complement strand
TGCAAAGCGGTATCGGGCGCACCGGCAAATGGTGGGCTATCGAGCACACTGGCGTCCATCCCGACATCGTTTGTTCGGCTAAAGGCATCGCTTCGGGCATGCCGCTGGGAGTGACCATCAGCAAAGCCGAAATCATGGACTGGGTTCCCGGATCGCACGCGTCGACGTTTGGAGGCAATCCGGTTTGCAATGCGGCTGCGATGGCCACGCTGGATGTAATCGAACGCGATGGCTTGCTGCATAACGCAACCGAGGTTGGCAACCACATGCTCAAGCGCATGGCAAACTGGCCCAGCAAGCACAAACTGGTTGGGGACGTTCGCGGACGCGGGCTGATGATCGGAGTCGAAATCGTCAAAGATCAGAAGACCAAAGAATATGGTGCGGCCGAGCGCGACCGCATCATCCAGATGGCCTTCGAGCACGGCATTCTCTTCTTAGGTTGTGGCCCAAGCACAATTCGTATCGCCCCGCCGCTCATTGTGACCAAAGAGGAAGCTGATGTCGCGATGGACGTACTCGAAGAGTCGATTCTAAGCGTGGGACAAGGCGTTTAGCCAGCCGGACGGGAATCTCCTCCCTTGTGCCGGCTGCGTGGGGCGGGTCATTTAACTTGACCCGCCCCATTGTTCTTGGACCGGGTTCAGTTCGTGGCATGGACCCGCCTAATGTTCCACCTTTCATGTGATGAAGGTCACATCTAAATTCGGCTTGTTCGTCCTACGATCTTTTTAGTTATGGCGATTGTTCTTTCGGGACGAATGACGCAGGCTGCGGTTCGGGCGCTGGATTGGCTGGCGGAGCGCACGCTCCCGACCGAAGATATTCCTCCTCACCAGCGGACGGGGCGGCGTGGGGAGGAAGCTGCTTATTTTTACTTGCGGCATCTGGGATACGTAATGGTAGCGCGTAATTTTCGCTCGCCCCGGCGCCGGGGCGAGATCGACCTGATTGGCTGGGATAAAAACGTCCTATGTTTTATCGAAGTCAAAACCCGCACTACGCGCGATGTAAAGCCTGCCGAAGCGGCCGTGGACCGCGACAAGCAGCGCGGACTCGCTGCGGTAGCCGACGAGTATCTTCGTTATGTGGCAACTTCGTGCCGGTGGCGTTTCGATGTGGTGACCGTGTATTATGAGCGTCAGTCCAGCCAACCGCTGATCGAACTATTTCGCAATGCCTTTCCTGTGGCGTAATGTGACGGTTTGGCTTTGACTCGTATGCCCTTATTGAAAGGATTTAATCTTTGCCTGAGCTTCGAAAAGATCCGATTGTAGGTCGTTGGGTAATTATTTCGACCGACCGCGCCAAACGTCCAACGGATTTTGCCCGTGACGGAGTGAAATTAAAAGGGGGGTTTTGTCCGTTCTGTTATGGCAACGAGAGCAAGACGCCGCCGGAGATTCAGGCGTACCGCCCGAACACGAACGGGGGGCCACCAGCGCAGCGCGACGCCCCAGGCTGGACAGTGCGCGTGGTACCGAACAAGTTTCCGGCGCTGGGCATTGAAGGCAGCCTGAACCGCCAGGCTGAAGGCATGTTCGACCGGATGAACGGGATCGGCGCGCACGAAGTCATTATTGAAACTCCCGATCACCAAGCCAGTCTGGCCACGCTACCTCCTAAAAGAATCGAAGATGTGCTTTGGACCTTCCGTGACCGCATTCTAGATCTTAAGAAGGACCGGCGATTTAAGTACATTTTGATTTTCAAGAATCATGGCGAGGCTGCGGGTGCGTCGCTGGAACATGCGCATTCGCAACTGATCGCACTGCCAATCCTTCCCATCTATGTGGTCGAGGAGTTGGAAGGCGCGAAGCAATATTACATTTACAAAGAACGATGCGTGTTCTGCGACGTGATCCGGCAGGAAACGGAGACGGGTACTCGCGTGGTCGCCGAGAATCAGGACTTCCTCACTTTGGCTCCGTACGCGCCGCGATTTCCTTTCGAGACTTGGATCATGCCCAAGCAGCATGAGTCGGCGTTCGAGAATTCTTCGTCGCAACTGTTTGAGAACCTGGCCAAGGCGATCAAGACGCTGCTCATGAAGGCCGACCGGGTGCTAGATAATCCGCCATACAATCTGGTAATTCACACTTCGCCGGTGCAGGATCCCACCAATGATCACTATCACTGGCACATCGAATTCATGCCGAAGCTGACCAAGACGGCGGGATTCGAGTGGGGCACCGGGTTCTATATCAATCCGACCCCGCCGGAGGAAGCTGCGAAGTTTCTGCGCGAAGCCAGTGTGGAAGAGCCAGTGCCCGCCACTGTAGGTTAGACGTTATCGAGCAGGAAAAAAGGGGCACGGTATCCGCCGCGCCCCTTCTGCTTGAGGAGAGGAGATCGTTCCGCGATCTCCATACCAAGTGACTCAGGAGACAACAGAATAGGGCCGAACGGAACCGGGGTTGTCATGCAGAAGTAATAAGCTTGTCAACAGCGGGTCTTTTCGAGCGGGGTTACGCTTGGGTTCTGTCCAGGAACTCATCGTGCCAAGCCATCTGGATGGCCTCAAGCTTGCCTTCGGTAGATTTCTTGGGGTCGTCTTTGAACTCGGGCAGCGCGACTACGTAACCGTGAAGGTCGGTGAAACGGATCGAGAGTGGCTCCAGTTGAGGGTGCGCTTCCGAAAGCAGGATGCCGATGTCTTCTGCGTCATCCCAGGTTAGGTCTTTTGGCATGGAGCTCCTTGAGAAGTCAGCACTGAGCATTTAGCACTTGGCATTTAGTCTCCGAAGTGTCTTGCCCACGCCCGCGAAAAATTTCGGAGGCTAAATGCTGAGTGCTAAATGCTAACTGCCGTTTTTCTAGTGTTCTTCCGATACGTAATTGCGATTCCACGACGGGATCTCGACTACCACTTTGCCGGGCTTTGTGATCACAGCCTGACAGCCGAGACGAGAGTTTAACTGTAAATCGGCAGCCATGTCCAGACGATCGGCTTCGTCGTCGTCCATTTCGGAGAGATTCTCCGCACCTTCCTTCACCCACACGTGGCAGGTGGTGCAGGCGCAGTTGCCGCCACAGGCGTGGTCCAGGCGGACGCCGTAGTTCAACGCTATATCGAGGATTGACTGCTCCTTGCCATGATCTTTGTAGGGAAGCTTGTCGTGCTCGAACTCGACGGTCTTGCCCTCGGGCAAGAAAGTTAGTTGGACGGTGTTTTCGCCGGGTGAGTCCACTGTTGCCGTTCCTGATCCTTGTGTTTCTTCGTCTGCCATGATTGCTCCTGATTCCTCGTCGTCATGTGCCGCCGAGCCTTGCTCGGCTCCCCGAAACAAGGGCGCCCCGGGGCTTACGTAATCAAAATTGTTTACTCGAAATCTGCTCTGGCAACGGGATGGCCGGTTTCTGAGCCTTCGCCCATGTCCGCTTCGTCCATCGTCTTGCCCTTGAGCGCCGTGCTTACGGCTGTGTCCATCATTAGTTCCGCAAGCCGCATCGTGCCCTGGTTTAAAGCGTCAATCGCTTTACGGATCGATTGATAATCTTCTTCGCTCTTGACCTGGAGCAATGCTTTTTCCAGCTTGGCAATCTTTTTCTTCTCGTCGCTGGTCAGTTTGCCCCAGGCAGTACTTCTCTTGCCTTTGTCGAGCGCGGCAAGGATCGTGTCTGTTTCGTTGCGCGCCTCAATCACTTGCCGCCGCCGGAAATCTTCTCCGGCATAGTCGAAAGAATCGAGAATCATGCTTTCGACTTGATCGTCGGTGAGCCCGTAACTGGGTTGCACCTCGATCTCGGACTCTTTGCCGCTGCGCTGTTCACGCGCGGACACGTGCAGGATGCCGTTGGCGTCGATCAGGAACTTGACCTCAATGCGGGCCATGCCCGCAGTCATCGGCGGAATCCCTTTCAGATCGAAGCGCGCGAGTGAGCGGCAATCCTTCGCCAGTTCGCGTTCACCCTGCAGAACATGAATGGCAACGTTGGCCTGACCATCGACCTGCGTCGTGTAGTACTGCGTGGCCGACGCGGGGATGGTCGAGTTGCGCAGAATGATTTTATCGGTCACCCCTCCGGCCACTTCGATGCCCAGCGACAAAGGTGTGACGTCGAGCAGCAGCATGTTCTCGGTAGCTTCGGAACCGCCGCCGAGAATGTTGGCCTGCACTGCCGCACCGAGAGCAACGACTTCGTCTGGATTGAGATCGGTATGCGGCTTGCGCTGAAACAATTCCTCGACCAGTGCGCGTACTTTCGGGATTCGTGTCGATCCGCCGACGAGGACGACCTCGTCGATCTGCTGCGGTTTTAGCCCGGCATCTTTCAGGGCTTGCTTGCACGGTCCGACGGTACGATCAATGATTGGCTGGATTAGTTGCTCGAACTGCTCACGGGTGATCTCGCGCTGATAGCGCTTACCCTGGGGCAGTTCCGTGCTCAGTAAATCAATGTCCAGTTCCGTCGCTGCTTCCGAAGACAACGCGATCTTGGCTTCGATGACGGCCTTGCGAATTGTGGCGACAACTTCGCTATTGCGAGAGACATCCAGATTCGCGTCGCCGAGGATGTCGTCGATGGCGATCTTGATCATCAGATTATCGATATCGTCGCCGCCGAGGTGTGTGTCTCCGTTGGTCGCGATGACTTCGAAAATGCCGTCGTGAAGTTTGAGTATGGAAATGTCGAAAGTTCCACCGCCCAGATCGTAGACCGCGACGATGCCGTTCTGCTTTTTGTCGAGACCGTAGGCGAGAGACGCAGCCGTGGGCTCGTTGACCAGGCGCAGCACTTCGAGGCCGGCGATGCGGCCAGCGTCTTTTGTGGCTTGGCGCTGCGCATCGTTGAAATAGGCAGGCACGGTGATCACGGCCTTGGTAACTGGAGCATTGAAAAAGCGCTCTGCGTTTCGTTTGAGCTGCCGCAGAATGAACGCGGAAATTTCCGGTGGGGTGAACGTCTTCTGGCCGAGCTTGATGCGCAGAACCTCCCCGGCCTGCAGATCTTCTGCGAGGTGAAATGGGAACAGCTGCAGCTCTTCCTGAATATCTTCGACGCCGCGGCCCATGAGGCGCTTGATGGAATAGACGGAGCGTTCCGGGGTCTCGATCAGATATTTGCGCGCGGCATTGCCGACGATGATCTGATCGCGCTCATCCAACGCGACGACCGAGGGAACGAGATTCAGTCCGTCCTCGCCGGGGATCACGACGGGGCTGTCCCCCTGCATGAAAGCCACAAGAGAATTCGTGGTTCCGAGGTCGATGCCGACGATGCGATCAGAACTCATTGAATCAGTGAGCCATTGAATCAGTGAGCCATTTGCGCGAGCCAACCTCTGCAATGAGTCAATGATTCAATCACTCAATCGCCCAATTCCACTGCTTCATTCACATCTCTAACCAAATTCCTGATGTACGACCGTCGATTCAGCAGGTCAACCATTTTGTCGCGAACTTTGCTTCGGCTTTCCTCCGTAGCATTGCCGGGAAGAAGGTCCCAGTCGTCCCAATATTTCCTCAATTCCTCGGACAGCGACTCGTACTTTTTTTCCAGTTCCAACTTCTGTCTTCCTATTTCCTCAACCAGCGCCGGATCGTCCTCGCCCAGCTTTTTCTGAGCCCGCAGTTCTTCAAGCTGCATGTTCAGCTCAAAAACCTCTTCCAGTAAGTCTGGAGGCACAACCTGTTTTTTGATCTCGCCCGTGGATCGTGCTTTTTCGGTGGCCGCCTTGGATTGCTCCTCGAGTTCCACGCCTTCCAGCCGCAGCAAGTATTCCGTGCGCTTGATTGGATCTTTCAGGGTCCGGTACGCGTCGTTCAGTAGCGAGCTTTGCTCCAGGCTCCATTCCTGTTCGCGTTTGTCGGCACGGGCGCAAAGGTCGGGATGAAGCTTACGGCTCAACTCATAAAATTCGCGCTCCAGAAGCGCCGCATCGAGATTCAACTTGCGCGGCAGAGCGAAGAACGTAAAATAATCCACTGGCCTCGGAGGCTGCACCCTGCCGCAAGAACTGCAAAAATGGACGGCGCGCATGGTGCCGCACGACCAACATGTGGCTGTAGCTTCGCCTGGCGTTATCAAAGACAAACTCGTATTGGATTCCACACTTGCCATAAACACACTCGCGCTCACATTTCGTGTGGGCTCGCGCCGCCAGAACAGCCGCGCCGTGGAGAGAAACCCTCGCGGGCGAGGGCGCCCGCACCACACCATCAGCCCGAGAACGACGTGCCACAACCGCAGGACTTCGTCGAATTCGGGTTCACGAACACGAAGCCTTGCTGTATGAGCGTCTCTTGGTAATCCAGGGTCATGCCGTGCAGATAGATGAACGATTTCGGGTCGACGAACACGCGCACATCGCCGAACTGAAAGATGCGGTCGCGCTCGCGCGGCTGCGTGTCGAAGCGGATGTTATAGCTCAAGCCGGAGCATCCGCCGCCTTGCACGCCAAGGCGTAGCCCGCCCTGTTCGGGCGAAATGCCTTCCTTCACGATGGCGGTGCGGATCCTGGCCAAAGCCTTATCCGTTACCAGGACGCCTTTGGCCGGAGCTTTCGACGCTTCCGTTTTGGTCTCTGTTTCGATCATGCTCTGCTCATATGGACGTACGACGCACATTAGCGCGTCGTAACGGGCGAAACGCCCGTCCTCCATGGAACTACTGCGCGGCTACCGCTGTCGGCTTCGCCACGTCCTGCTTCTTCTTCCAGTCGTGGATGGCAGCGCGGATCGCGTCTTCCGCGAGCACCGAGCAGTGAATCTTTACCGGCGGCAGCGAAAGTTCCTTCACGATCTCGGTGTTCTTGATTTGCAGGGCTTCATCGACGGTCTTGCCCTTCACCCACTCGGTGGCGAGGGACGAAGATGCGATGGCCGAGCCGCATCCGAAGGTCTTGAATTTTGCATCTTCAATGACATTGGTCTGCGGGTTGACCTTGATTTGCAGCTTCATTACGTCGCCGCACTCAGGTGCGCCGACCAGGCCGGTCCCGACTTCAGAGCTGTTCTTGTCCAACGAGCCGACGTTGCGCGGGTTGGAATAATGATCTAGAACCTTATCGCTGTATGCCATGATTTTGCTTTCTCCTTAAAATTTGTCTCGGGAGCAAACCTACTCCGCTGCCCACTTCACGCTCTTCAAATCCACGCCCTCTTTCGCCATTTCATAGAGAGGCGAAAGCTCGCGCAGCCGCGATACCGTCTCGACCACACGATCGGCTACGTAATCAACCTCGGCTTCGGTGTTGAACCGTCCAAGGCCGAAGCGGATGGAACTGTGCGCCAGATCATCCCCGGTGCCCAGAGCCTTCAATACATAAGATGGCTCAAGCGTCGCTGAGGTGCATGCTGAACCGCTCGAAACGGCGATATCGTTGATGCCCATCAGCAACGATTCGCCTTCCACATAGGCGAAACTGATATTCAGGTTGCCCGGAAGGCGATGCTCCCACGAACCGTTGACATAGACCTCGTCCAACCCGCCCATGATTTTGTCGCGAAGTCGGTTGCGGAGGCCTGCGAGTTTGCAGGATTCTTTCGCCATTTCTTCTGAAGCGATTGCACAAGCTTTGCCCAGACCGACGATCCCGGGCACATTGAGCGTGCCCGAACGCATGCCACGCTCATGGCCGCCGCCGTCGATGATCGCCGAAATCTGCACTCGAGGATTCTTGCGCCGAACGTACAGTGCTCCGACGCCCTTGGGTCCGTACATCTTGTGAGCCGAGATCGACATTACGTCGATGTTGTTCTTATTCACATCGACCGGAATCTTGCCCACCGCCTGGGTCGCGTCGGTGTGGAAAATGATTCCGCGCTCTCGGCACAACTTGCCGATTTCCGCGACGGGCTGCAGCACGCCGATTTCGTTATTAGCCCACATGATCGAAACCAGGATGGTCTTGTCGTCCATGGCCCGCTTCAGATCTTCGAGATCGACCAGGCCGTCCTTTTGAACGGGCATGTAGGTGACGCGATAGCCGTATTTCTCCAAGCGCTTGCAGGTGTCGAGCACGGCTTTGTGCTCGGTCACGGCCGTGATGATGTGATTTCCTTTTTCCTTGTACATTTCGGCGACGCCCTTGATGGCCAGGTTGTCGCTCTCGGTGGCACCCGAAGTAAAGATGATTTCCTTGGGGGTTGCGCCGACCAGTTTTGCAACGCGTTCACGTGCGGTTTCGACGCCCTCTTCGCCTGCCCAGCCAAATGAATGATTGCGGCTGGCAGCGTTGCCGAACTTCTCCATGAAATAGGGCAGCATCTCTTCCAACACCCGCGGATCCATCGGGGTGGTGGCGTGGTTATCCATGTAAACCGGCAGCTTGACTCCGTCGGGAGCTACGTGTTCTGCCTGGGGGATCGTCTTCACATCTGTGCTCATGATTGCTCTCCTGCCTGATCTATGTAATCGTCACCAGCTCGGCTGGCTTCTTTGTTTCCAGTTCTTCCTGGGAATGCGTTTCTTCCTTCATCTCTGAGATACTGATGCGCCGCAACACTTGTTCGATGCTCTCATTGACCCGGCGCAGCGGCTCACGAATGGTGCAGCGGTCGGTCTGATCGCATTCGCCTCGCACCGTGATGCAGGAGGTAATGAACAAAGGACCGTCAATGGCCCGAATCACCTCAAAGGCGCTGATCGTTCCGGGATCGCGCGCCAGTTTGTAGCCGCCGTTCGTTCCATGTTGCGAGTGCAGCAACCCCGCCTTGACCAGGCGCTGCAGAATCTTTGCCAGAGCTTCCTGCGGAATCCCGTAGGCGTCGGCAACATCCTTCGCGCTGCAAGCGCCGTAAGGCGCCCGCTCAGCCAAGTGCTTCATCGCCATCAAGCCGTAGTCCGCTTTCTTGGTTAGCTTCAGCATCTGGGTCCGCTAGTAATTACGACCTTTTCAGTCGGATATCATTAATTGTAAGGGACGCTGATTGGGATTGCAACTGTTCGCAGGGAACGGCTGTATACGCAATCTAACGGTAACTATATTGTCCTTAACCGCTTATAGGATGGCGATCTTTTTGGTCGCATTTCCCGTTTCTACGGATTCGGCCTGTACGAACTGAGCAATCTACCGTTCGAGCAGTCGGCGAGAAAGTCAAAGCCAAATTTTCTGCGAAAAGACTTGACAAGCGAATCAGTCAGGCTAAAATACCGCCAATTTCCGGCAAACTTCACTTCAGCCTCGCCAGGCCGACCGTGACCGTCCGGGTTTATGACTTCAATCCCGCCGTCGCAACCCCCCGAGAAGAGCAACACCATGAACGAGTGTAAGCACCCGCGCGTGCAGATTGTCGCACGCGAAGAAGACGCCGAGTTCGTCGAATGCCTGGAGTGCGGAGATATCTTCGAGTCCAGCGAGTTCAAGGACATGATGATCGAAGACACCCGGATGAAGAACGAATCCTGAAACATTTCCGTTTCGTTGCCTGCGAAGAGTGACGAAGGTAATCTCTCATCAGGTCTTCCTCTTGTTTGGATCATCCACAGTTTGTTAGTGTCAGCCTGGGACTAATTGCCCACGGAGAGGTCATGTCAGTTGTGGCTTTGGTTGTCGACGACTCCATGCTCATTCGACATACCGTCTGCCGCTTCCTTGAGGAGCGCGGCTTTGCCGTGGAGTCAGCCACCAACGGCCAGGAGGCACTCGAAGCGCTAAAGCGGGTGCGTCCAGACATAATTATCACCGATATCCAAATGCCCAAGATGAGCGGCAGTGAACTGATCACGGCCGTGAAAAATGAGCCGAGTCTCGCCAGCATTCCCATCGTAATCGTGGCCGGCAAACAGAGTGGTTTCGAACACACGGAAAAACGCGCCAATTACACAATTTTCAAGGACATCGATATCGAGGATCAACTCGGCAAGGCGCTCCAGGTAGTGTTGGGCGCCAAAGCCCAGGCTGCGAAAGGCAGCAGTTAGCACTCAGCAATCAGTACTTAGCCACAGCACTCGTCAGGCAAAAATTTTACAGGGCTGAATGCTGAGTGCTAGATGCTGATTGCTGAAGTGCCTCCTCACCTCAATACCATTCCTGCCTCCGCCGAGAAATCCATCGGCGCAAAATCTCCAGCCAAGAACTTGGGATAGGCTGCCGCCGCAATCATCGCGGCATTGTCCGTCGACAGCGGACGAGAAGGGAAATAGACGAAAAGACCTTCCTGGGCCGCGTCCTTGTCGAATTGCTGGCGCAATTCCTGATTCGCTGCTACGCCACCGGTGATGAACAACGTAGCCACGTCATACGCACGGGCCGCCGCCAGGGTCTTTCCAGCCAGGTCTTCGATCAACGCTCGCTGGAACGAAGCTACGAGATTGAGCGTCTGCTGGTCGCAGCTCGACAAATAGTCTTCGAGTTTGGGCTGTGGGATCATCGCGAGCACTCTGCGCCGCTGGGCGATCGAAGCTTGCATGTTGTGAGTTTCGACGTAGCGTAAAACCGCGGTCTTGATCCCGCTATAAGAAAAATCAAAGCGTGGGACATCGTAAGTTCGTCCGAGCTTTTGATCGTTGCGATCCCGGTGCTTCAGTTGCGATGGCGGAAACTTCACGGCATGAGGGTCGCCGTGAGTAGAAAGCTTGTCAACAATAGGACCACCCGGGTATCCGAGACCAAGCAACTTAGCGACTTTGTCGAAAGCTTCTCCGGCAGCGTCATCCCGAGTGTGGCCAATGTTCTCGTACGACCAACTATTGTCTTGCCGCCTTGCCAAATACAGGTGGGTGTGACCGCCGGATACAACCAGCGCCAGCACGGGAAAGCGCAAGTCGTGATTTCCCTTTCGTCGCTCCTCAAGAAGCACAGCGTGAATGTGGCCTTCGAGATGGTTCACGGCGATGAGGGGTTTGTCCAGAGCAAAGGCAAGAGCCTTTGCGTAGCTGATGCCGACAAGCAATGCGCCCGCCAGCCCCGGACCTTGGGTTACGGCCACCGCATCGACCGACTGATAAGTCTGTCCAGCATCGGCCAACGCCTTGCGGACGACCGGCACAATCGCGCGCAAGTGTTCCCGAGAGGCCAATTCGGGCACGACTCCGCCATAAGGCTGGTGCGTGGCGATCTGCGAAAACACAACGTTCGAACCGATCTGCTCACCCGAGCGCACCACGGCTGCTGCGGTCTCGTCGCAGGAACTCTCAATCCCGAGGATGTAGGCGTCAGGCATAAGCAATATATTATCTGCTGGAGCGCATCGTGGCTGCCCTGGTCAAAGACTTTGCCATCTCGATCGTCCGCACCTTGCGGGAGCGCGGTCACAAAGCGTATCTCGTAGGAGGGTGCGTACGCGATCTGCTGCTCGGCCGCGAGCCTGCCGACTACGATGTCACTACCGACGCGACCCCCGAAGATGTCATGCGCATCTTTCCGGAAACCTATGCTGTCGGCGTGCAGTTCGGGGTCGTGCTAGTTCCCTCGGCGGAAAAAGACATTTTCACAGAAACCTGTAGAGACGTAACTTCTTACGTCTCCCCCAAGGGCAATGTGGTCGAGGTCGCCACCTTTCGAAGCGACATCGGATACAGCGACGGCCGTCATCCTGATCGTGTTGTCTTTAGCAAAGATCCAAAGGAAGACGTCGAGCGCCGCGATTTCACGATCAACGGCTTGTTGCTGGATCCGCTGACGAAGGAAGTTCTAGATTTCGTCGGCGGACGCAATGACCTCGATGCCGGGATTATTCGAACCATCGGTGATCCAGAGCGGCGTTTTTCGGAGGATAAGCTGCGTATGCTGCGCGCAGTCCGCTTTGCGGCACGTTTTGGCTACGCCATAGAGCCTGCGACTTTTCAGGCGATTCGAAAGCTGGCTTCGCAGATTAATCAGGTATCGCGTGAACGCGTGCGAGATGAGCTCAGCAAGATGCTGACCGAGGGCCGGGCGCGTTCGGCTTTCCTTCTTCTAGACGAAACTGGATTGCTGCGCGAAGTTTTGCCTGAGATCGAAGCCATGAAAGGAGTAGAGCAGCCGCCGCAATTTCATCCTGAAGGCGATGTCTTTGTGCATACGCTGCTTTTGCTCGACAAGCTGCCGCATCCCTGTCCGGTGACACTGGCTTGGGGTGCGCTGCTGCACGACGTGGGCAAGCCAGCCACGTTTCGCATCGCCCCTGACCGCATTCGCTTTGACGGGCATGTCGATGTTGGAGTCAAGATCGCCGAAGACATCTGCCGGCGTCTTCGTTTTTCCACTGATGACACCGAACAGATTCTTGCCTTGGTCGACAACCACATGCGCTTCGCGCACGTGCAGCAAATGAAGGAGTCAACGTTCAAAAGGTTCGTGCGCATGCCGCGCTTCGACGAACATCTGCAATTGCATCGGCTCGATTGCGAAGCCAGCCATCGCAATCTTGCTTCGTATGATTTTACGCGCGGAAAGATGGCTTCCATGCCGCGCGAAATCATGCAGCCAGCTTTGCTGATCAACGGCGACGACCTGATCGCACTTGGCTACAAGCCAGGACCACAGTTTAAGAAAATTCTATCGGCGGTCGAGGATGGACAACTCGAAGGTCGCCTGCACAGCAGAGAAGAAGCGATAGCATTTTTGCGGATTGAGTTTCCGAGCAAAGAATAGAAGCTCTGAGCGCCCTCACCGCAATTGCACCAAAAAAGGTGCAAAAAACGCATTTTGCCAAAATCTTGTCAAGCCCCCTTCGAGGCTTAAATTTGCTTAAGTCTATGAAAACAGTGCGAATATATAGTTGGAAAGTATGGCCGGTTTACCCTGTCCAAACTGCTATTCTAAAAATAGGGCACGACTCAAATCCCACAACACATGCCAAATGAAAGTTACTGAGAAAGACGTCGCCTATGTCGCCGATCTGGCAAACCTGGAATTAACCGAAGACGAACGCGCACTTATGCTGCGCGATCTGAATTCGATTCTCGAATACATCGATCGATTGAACCAACTGAACACAACGAATGTGCCGCCGATGGCGCAGGTGTCGGACAGATACGGCGTCGACGAGTCAAGAACCGGAAGCGCGCGCTTTGCTTACGCCAGCCGGGAAGACATTCTCGAAGGTCTGAGAAAATCGCTGCCGCACAAAGTCGCCATGGAAAACGCGCCTGACACGGACGGAACGTTTTTCAAAGTGCCGAAAGTGATCGAGAGATAGGCCAACGGTTCGGAACGAGTTGTTTGCTCAATTCGGCAACGAATCGCTAAGCACGCCATACGTTTCTCTTATGGATTTGAGCTCACTCACAATCGACGCTACCCGCTCCGCTATCCAAGAGCGCAAGACCACCGCCGTGGCTTTGATAGAGAGCTTCTACTCCCGGATAGAGAAAGACGATCCGCAGATTGGCGCGTACCTCATGCTCAGCAAAGACCGCGCTTTCGCCAAAGCGGCCGAGATCGACGCACTAGCTGCAAAGGGTGAGACGCTACCGCCGCTGGGCGGTGTCCCCGTCGGCATCAAGGATGTGATGGTGACCCGCGGAGTTCGTACAACGGCCGGCTCGAAGATTCTAGGCAACTATATTCCGCCGTACGATTGCACTGCGGTGGCGCGGATGGAAGCTGCGGGCGCCGTTGTCTTGGGCAAATTGAACTGCGACGAATTTGCCATGGGCTCTTCGAACGAGAACTCGGCGTGGCATCCGGTTCATAATCCCCGTGACCTGAGCCGCGTTCCCGGAGGTTCGTCAGGAGGATCAGCGGCAGCGGTAGCAGCGGACATGGCTGTCGCAACGCTCGGGTCGGACACGGGCGGCTCGATCCGACAGCCCGCATCTTTCTGTGGAGTAGTGGGGCTGATGCCAACGTACGGGCGCGTATCGCGCTATGGGCTGATTGCGTTTGCGTCGTCGCTCGATCGCATCGGTCCGCTCACCAAAAGCGTCAAGGATGCGGCCATCGTGCTGCGGTCCATCGCAGGCCGCGAGCCTATGGATGCGACTTCCGCCGAAGTCCCGGTTCCGGACTACGTCGTAGAATTGGAAAAGCCGGTGCGCGGGCTCAGGCTCGGCGTGGCCAAAGAATATTTCGGCGAAGGACTGGACCCCGAAGTCAAAAAGGCGGTAGAAGCAGCAATTCAAAAGTTGGCGCAACTGGGCTGCGAGATAGTCCCGGTGTCGCTGCCTCACACCGAATATGCGATTCCGACTTACTACATTGTGGCCACAGCCGAGGCGTCGTCGAACCTGGCTCGCTTCGACGGCGTTCGCTACGGCTACCGGGCTGGCGATGCGCGCACGCCTTCCGAAATGTACCGCCGCACACGCGATCACGGGTTCGGCGCCGAGGTGAAGCGCCGAATCATGTTAGGCACATATGCGTTGAGCGCCGGATATTACGATGCCTACTATCTGAAAGCGCAGAAAGTGCGAACCCTGCTGGTCCGCGACTTCGAGGAAGCATTCAAGAAGGTGGATGCGATTGTGACTCCAACCAGTCCCACAGCCGCATTCAAACTGGGCGAGAAGGTCGATGATCCCCTCGCGATGTATCTCGCCGACATTTTCACGGTCACTGCGGACTTGGCGGGGATTCCCGGAATTTCGATTCCTTGCGGAGATACCAAGGAAAATCTGCCGGTCGGATTACAGATTCTAGGCAAGCACTTCGACGAAAGTACAATCCTGCGCGTGGCCCATGCCTACGAGCAGGCGGCGTAGACTTCGATGTGGTGCTCCATTGCCTGTCTATAGCGGCTCGTAATATCGTTCGCCGGCGCAGGAGCGGCAGAGCAGTTTTCCATCACTACGTACTTCGCGGCGAAAGTTAATACCTTCGCCACAGACTTCGCAAACAATACGTTCGCCTTTGTATCCGGGGAATTCTTCCGGGGGCAGATCGACTTTCACCCATTCCGTGGTGAATAGATCGTCCTCGGACATTTCACGATAAGCCAGCATCTGCTGGCTATTTTTATTGGGCAGTTCAGGATGCATCTGCCGCGCCAGGGCTTTTGATGATTCTTTGGCGGCGATGCGCACGCCTTTGCCAGTGTTCACATCGACGAATGTAGCAGCCATTTTGCCCCAGTCGCGGAACTTGAGCGCGCGTTTACCGAGACGGCAGCCGGTGACGACGGCGACCGCATCCGTCGCGCAACGGTCGATTTCCACAAAAGTGACTAGTCGCTTGCGATCGCTGCCGCGAGGGTCGTCAATCCCGAGCTTCGTCAAGCCGAGCATGGCCAGGCGGACGCCGAGAACTTGCCCGGCGCAGAGATGACCATGCGTGACTTCGGCCTCCTGAAGATATTCGTCGAGAGATTTCATTTTCAGCTGTTAGTTGCCGGTTGCCGATTCCATTCGATTGTAGCCCGCGAACCGGCGAATGTCAGAAGCCGCAACCAGTATCAACCAAACCAAGGAGAAGTTGCATTATGAATTCAAGCTCAATTTCAAAATCGAGAACGATTCTCGCGATTGTGTTGTCCATTTCGCTGATAGCAACCGGCTGCAGTGCGCAGTGGATTAGTATCGCACTCGCCGACTTGCCAGCGCTAACGCAGATGGCGCTGAACCTCGGCACAATCATTACCACACTGGAATCCGGCCAGCAGATTAGCCCCACGGAGGCTGCCGCGATCCAGAACATTTCGGCGCAAGCCAGCAAGGATTTGAATCTGCTGGCTACGCTTTACAACCAATACAAGGCGAGCCCCAGCACGAGCGCCCTGCAGAAAATCCAAAGTGTGATCGCAGACATTAACCAGAGCCTGCCGGCCCTTCTGCAGGCAGCTCACATCAGTGATCCAGTTCTGTCGGTCCGGGTTACGGCGGGAGTCAATTTGATCCTGACTACGGTCGCGAGTTTTGCGACGCTGATACCACAAACTGCGGCTACATCCGCGGCGCAACCTGCTGCCCGAGAAGCCATTCGCCAGCAAGTTGCGATTCCTAAAGCGAGCGACTTAAAGAAGCAGTGGAATCAGCAAGTGTGCGGACCGACGAGTAGCTCAGCGCTCGACTTCGGCGCAGCGGGGTGCACGGTCAGATAGTTATTCCGCTGCCAATGCCTCTACCCGACTCATAGAGAATGACGTGCGGGTAGAGGCGTTCTCGATCATTTTCGTTTCCAGCGGGCTCCGTCTTTCGTGATTTCTACAATGATGCCAAGAGCGCCGAGTTCGGCGCGGATCGCGTCTGATACTTTGAAATTACGCGATCGCCGCGCCGCTTCCATTTCTGCGACTCTGTTTTCAATGTGATCGTCGGAGACTTGCTGCGCTCCAACCGTTTCGAGCAACTCTCGGCTGATCTGACTCCCGTGACCTTCTGTTCTCGCCCACTCTACAATGCTGCGAATTTTCGGCCCATCGTCATCTTTGAGCACCGCGAACAGCTCGTCAAATCTTTGAAGCGATGTCAGCAGAGCGGGAACGTCATCTTTCTTGAATTGTCCCGCGTCGATGGCAGCGTTGGCTTTTCGCACCATGTCGAAGATGGCTGCTTGCGCTTGTGCAGTGTTAAGGTCGTCGTCCATGCCCGCGCGCATTCGCTCGTTAGTTTCGCTCGCCAACTCGGCCATCCCCTCAGTTGCACCTGCTGGGAACTGTCCGGTAATCAAACGTGACTGAAAGTTCCGCAACCGCTCCACCGATACCCCTGCCTGCTTCAGTCCATCGAAAGTAAAGTTCAGCTGGTTGCGATACGGAACCGAAGCCAGCAAAAACCGGATCGACGACGGCTTGTGTCCTTTGAGCACCAGATCGCGCAGTGTATAAAAATTCCCCAGGCTCTTGGACATTTTCTCGCCCTCGACCAGGAGAAAGCGCACATGAAACCAGAAACGGGCAAACATTTTTCCGGTGAGAGACTCGGACTGCGCGATTTCGTTCTCATGGTGAGGAAAGATCAGATCTTCGCCGCCCGCGTGCAGGTCGAACGTTTCGCCCAATTCCTCCATTGCCATTACCGAGCACTCGATGTGCCAGCCCGGACGTCCCGGCCCGATCACTGTCTCCCACGAAGTCTCGCCAGGCTTGGGTGCCTTCCACAAAGCAAAATCGCGCGCGCTGTCTTTTTCGTATTCGTCCACATCCACGCGCGCCCCGTCTTCCATCCCGGCAAAATCTTTCTTGGAGAGCTTTCCGTAAGCCGGGAACTTCGCAATCCTGAAGTAGTAGGACCCATCTTCCGCCCGATAAGCGAATTCTTTTTTCTGCAGCTCGGCGATAAATTCCGCCATCTCGGGAATATGCTCGGTCGCGCGCACCAGAATCGGCTGCTCTATATTCAACGCGGAGATATCTTCGAGAAAAGCCCGTTCGTATTTTGCCGTGTATTGCTGCACGCTCACTCCGTCGCGCGCCGAATTTCGGATAATCTTGTCATCCACGTCAGTAATGTTCATCACGTGACGCACGTCGTAACCGCTCTGGCGCAGAAACCGACGCAGAAGATCCACCGCAACGAACGTCCGCAGGTTCCCGATGTGTCCATAATCGTAGACCGTGGGCCCGCAAGCGTACATGCGAACTTCGTTATCCACGAGCGGCCGAAACTCTTCCACCTTGCCCGAAAATGTGTTGTAAAGATGAAGCGCCATAGTGAGGACCGAAACCGAAAGCAGAACCGTTCATTCTAGGGGCACGAAAGAATGAGGGTCAAATCAGATTGGGGGTAGTATCCTTCGGGAAAAATTCGGCTACACCCCTTCGTGTGCCATATTCCCGACTCGTCGGATCCTAACATTTCTGGCCTTCGGTCGCTCCAGACCCCCGCTCTCAGCCGTCCCCAAAGAATAATGATGCAAGAAGGAACCTCTTTCGGCCTGAACAAAGAAAGAACATAATTAACAAATGGACGACTTTGATCGCGTCAGGCCTCTGGTCGAAGCTTGCCTCTTAAACGCTGAACGCCTATTAAATGCTGCTCGCGATGTCCACAAACCTGGGCAGAACCATATCGCATATCATCTGGCGGCTCTTGCCCTTGAAGAGGTTGGGAAAGCATCGATCTTCACGATCGACGCGATTCATGACTCTAGGGTCGCGATGGGATACGAAGACAAGGATGAGAAGAGGCCGGTGGAATGGATTGAAGATCACGAACGCAAGCTTTTCTGGGCTTTGTGGCTTCCGAACTTTGGACGTCGCACCATGTCGGTTGAAGAGTTTCGCAGCTTTCAAGAGCTTGCGAGAAAGATTCATGACCTGCGCCTAGCTACCCTCTATGTCAGTCCCGAGAATTTGGGGGTCGAAGTAACTGATTTAGAGGTAAAGAGCTTGATTGATCTAACGGCGGCGCGTTTGGAAATGTAGCGTACCAGTAAACATCAGGCTCCCGAACCGGAAGTGCAAGCTGATCTGGACTGGTTCTTCCGCGCCAACGAGCATCCATTCTTGAAGACCGTGGTCCTCAGCCGAGGTAGTCTAGACAAACTGGCGGAGTTTGGTGGAGACAGTCGGAAGTGGGTTCACTGGCTTCGCGAGACAGTAGAACGGATGAACCGCACGAACCGGGAATTGGCGGAGACAGAGCTGAAGCGCATAGCTCCCGGCGAGGAAGAGGCTCAGCAGCCTCGATGGGAGATTACCTTGCGCTTCAAATCTAGTTCCCACTCGATTCGTCCGAAACCACTCGCGAAATGGAATGAAAAAGTTGACTCCATAAAGTTCTATCCAACTGCGGACAAGAAGGAGCTTCTTGTAAAGCTCACCCTACAAAAGGGAATTCTGGTCAATGCTTTATGGAATGCGGGCTTCCATCTCTCCACACTGGTCGCGGCGTCATTGAACATAGGGGCCTTCGGTTTCTTCTGGTGGTACCTTCCTTCGGTAACGACTAAGTTCTATGACAAGATTCTTGACTTGGAGAACAACGCAAACCTCGTGCTGGACACGCCATCACTTGAAATGAATTTTGGAAATCGGGCTCTAAAAGAAACCGAACTTATCAATGTAAGCCTTGTACTTGGTCACTTGCTTCGCCTAAGTCCGGAACAATTCTTGCCGTATGGGCGGTACTTCCGAGCCTTGGGTCTTCTCGCCAAGAATGACCTCCTCGGGCAATTTCATCACCCGTTAATGATTGAGTTCTCGGAGGCGCTGAAGGCAGCCTTCACCGCATATGGCGACTGGGACGGAAAACCTGAAACCTTAGACGCAGCGGTGGACAGGGTGTTCGGGAGCTTCGGTTCCGATTTTCTGACTGAAGTAAAGAGAACGCTTCAGCTGGCGAACGAGTCTGGCGAGAAGCAGACATCCGTGCCTATCGATGTAGTCTTGAAGATGAAGGCGTTCTGTGACACGTACTTCGTGACTCGAATTAGAAATCGAGTCAAAAATGAGATGGAAGAATCGAGGAGGCAGCAAAGCGCGGTGGCTGCTTCATTACGCCATTCATAACAACCAGCTCAAACGGGGGAACTCGTTTTGTCTTGGTTCAGCCTGAAATGGAGAAGCGACGTTCTCCGTTAGTGTAGGTTCCGCCCCTGCGGGGCGGGGATTTTCAAGGCATAGGGGGTCTATCGTCCGATGACTTCCTCCCGTCAGCGTGCAGCGCGAGAGAAGGCCCCCCCGCGCCGCTGAGCATCGGCTCGATGAGCCCGCTAGGTTATCCCTCAGCATGGTTGCATCCCTACAGAGCCTGCCTCCGTTTCACCCGGCAAGCTCATTTTAGCTCCGCCGCGCCCTGCTGTTCTCAACTTCCAGTTTGCTCGTGAGACTACGGAACAGGGAAACCTCTCACCATGCGGGCAGCTGCTGCAAACCTGCCTTCATTTTTGAGGTTTGGGTTGCGAGGACTGTTGTTGTTGTGGCCGCGGGCGGCTTGCGGGCGGGACGATACCGTTCATCCGCAGGTACTCGACCATCTGACCGTAGTGATCCTTCGGATGGAAGGCGCCGATAATGGCGATTGCGAGACGCGTTGAGAGGAATGGGGATACGGGCTTGGGCAGCGGCGTAACCTCGTTTTCGGAGGTGACCCCGGAAATGGCCCGATGGCCGAGCGCGAAGGAATCTTTAAGATACTGGACAATTTCGGCCTTGGTTTTCAGCGCCGCGGGGCCGTTGGCATTTTCTTCGATGGAGTTAGCGTCGATCGTCTCGCCCATGAGCGGGC
>Ga0228598_1000029_pt1 | contig 20014 bp, 17 predicted proteins | sample CZU4metagenome_FD_182726 | JGI IMG/M metagenome (GOLD analysis project Ga0228598, IMG submission 182726) | Spruce rhizosphere microbial communities from Bohemian Forest, Czech Republic - CZU4 | ecosystem: Host-associated > Plants > Roots > Rhizosphere | place: Czech Republic: South Bohemian... | reverse complement strand
CATGGAAGGTACCGGCCAAACAAACGCTCGACAAAATTGGCGGCCCAGCACGACGCCCGACCGTAAAATAGCACTAAGCCATTTGATTACAATAGTTTGCGATATAAGGAAGCTGCGGGAAGAGAAGCCCGACCGCTCCCCAGAAATTCTTCTTGACAATATATATAGCGTCTGATATATATATGGATATGACTCTTTCCGATCCACAAAAGTTTCTGCCACTCAAACCTCAATGGTTTCATGTCCTGCTTTCTCTCGCCGGTGGCGAGCAGCACGGCTACGGCATCATGCAGGACGTTCTCGACCGCACCACCGGAAAAGTCCACCTCTGGCCCGCCACGCTCTACGGCTCGATCAAGCGCCTCATCGAGGCCGAACTGATCGAGGAATCCGACGAACGCCCGGCTCCGGAACTCGATGACGCGCGCCGCCGTTATTACCGCCTTACCGATTTCGGCCGGCGCGTGCTCGACGCCGAATGCGAGCGTCTGCAGGAATTGGTGCGCACCATTCGCTACAAGCAGGGCTTGGTGACGGAATGAACTTCGCCTGGCGCATTTACCGCTGGCTGGGGCGTGCTTTCCCGCAGGAGTTCAAGCTCGCCTACGGCGAAGAAGTCACGCAGCTCGGAGAAGACATCTTCGAGGACATCGCCCGGAGACACGGAGCCGCCGGCCTGATTCGCCTGATCGCGGACATCGCCATCCGCGTGCCGCTCGAATATCTCAGCGAGATGCGCCGGGACATGTACTTCGCGGGCCGCGCGCTGCGCAAATCGCCGGGATTCGCGCTGGTTGGGATCATTTCCATGACGCTGGCCATCGGCCTCACCACCGACGTATACAGTTCGAAGTGGGCGATGCTGTTTCGCGAACTTCCCGGTGCCGCAAACGCCAAACGCCTGGTCATGTTACAGGAATCCGCCGAGGGCGACCTCGCCGCGACCTCGTATTACTACGTCGAGCAGTACCGTGAGCAGAAAAACCTGTTCTCCGGAGTCGCTGCATTCAAGCTCGGCGTTCCCTTCAACGTCACCTATCAGGGGAATTTCCAGGCGCGCCCGCAACGCGTCTTCGGCCAGCTGGTCTCGCCCGACTATTTTTCCGTGCTCGGCGTGCAGCCGCAACAAGGGCGCATGCTCAGTCCCGCGCTCGATAAGCCCGGCGACACGCCCGCTGTGGTCGTCAGCGATCGTTTCTGGCGCCATCGCCTCAACTCCTCACCCGACGCGGTGGGGCAGACGCTTCATTTGAACGGCCAACTCGCCACCATCGTGGGCATCGCGCCCAAGGATTTCAACGGTGCTTTGTCCCTGTTTCCCGCGGAGCTCTTTGTCCCTATCACTGCGCCGGCTGCCCTCGCTCCCGAGCTCGGCAACGACGTTTTGCAGCAGCGCAACGCCAAAGAACTTCTGCCGATTTTTTGCCTCGCGCCCAACGTCTCCATCGATTCGGCGGAAGAAGCTCTCGACACGCTCACCCGCAATCTCGACGAGCAGGATCCGTCGCTGCCTAAGCGCACCGACAAAGGCCGCCGCGTCAGTCTGCTCCTGGCCGGCACGCGCGTGCCTATCCCGCGAAAAATCAAACCCGTGATCGCCGGATTCTTCATCGCGCTCATGGTCCTGGTGATTGCACTCGCGTGCACGAATCTCGCCAACATGCTCATGGCCCGCGGCGCCAACCGCCGCAAGGAACTGGCGATTCGCTTGGCTGTGGGCGCCAGCCGCTTTCGCCTCATCCGCCAGATGATGGCCGAAGGAATTTTGCTCTCGCTGCTGGGAGGTATCGGGGGATTTTTCCTTGCCTATGGCCTCGCCGCGCTGAATTCTCATTTCACCACGCCCTCCGTCATTCCCATTGAGTCCGATTTCCATCTCGATTGGACCGCCGGCGTTTTCGTGTTTGTCCTCGCCGTCGTCTGCGGCGTTGGCTTCAGCGTCGCGCCTGCTCTCCAGGCCACCCGCACCGACCTGGCTCCGGCGCTCAAGGAGGGTTCCGCGCTGCACTTGCCCGGTTACGGGCGTTTCGGCCTGCGCAATTTGCTGATGGTCGCCCAGGTTGCGGCCTCTCTGATGCTTGTGCTGATCACCGGTTTTCTGGTTTTGGGCATCATCAAGTCCAGCAGCATCCAGACCAGCTTCGATCCCAAGTCGATGTATCTCTTCTCGCTCGACCCTGTTCGCGACGGCTACTCGCCCGAGAAAGCGCAAGCGCTCTTTGAAAAGCTTCCCGCGCAGCTGAAGAATTCCAGTGCTGTGCGCGCCCTGGCTCTTTCTTCCGAGCCACCTTTCTCAAGCTCCTTAGCCAGCACGCCCCTAACGGCCGAGGATCCCTCGGGCTCTTCGCACCTGCTGCCCGCCGCAGGCGAGATCACGATCGGCGCGGGATATTTCGCCACGCTCGGCGAATCCATGCTCGCCGGGCGCGAGTTCAGCGATCAGGACGAGCAGCTGCAGCCGAACGCTTCGGCTTCCTCGTTTTTGCCTGCGGTTTTGAATCAGCACGCGGTTAGCAAACTTTTTGGTGATGACCACGCCATCGGCAAGCGCCTCCACGACAAGCGCCAGTCTTACGAAGTCGTCGGCGTCGTCCATGACACCAAGGACGTCGATGGTGTCACGGAATCTCTGATTTACATTCCCTTTACCGCGCGCGACTTCGCGCACCCGCCCGCTGGCGGCATCACCGTTATGGTGCGCTCCGATGCCGGAACCGATGCACTCACCGGCATCCGCGACGAAATCGCCTTCCTCGATCCCAATCTGAATATGCTGGAGGTGAAGACGCTCGCCGCTTATCTGGACCAGAGCCGCGCCACGTTGCTCTTTGCCGTCCAGACCTACGGCGCAATTGGTTTGTTCGGCTTGATCCTGGCTGCCATCGGTCTGGCCGGCGTCACCGCCTACGCTGTGGCTCAACGCCGCAAGGAAATCGCCATTCGCATGGCCATTGGGGCCAGCAGCGGCCGCGTGTTGCGCCTCGTGTTGCGCGAAGGGGCGGCGCTTGTAATCATTGGCGGAATTCTTGGATATCTTGGCGCCATCGTGCTGGCGAAAATTCTTGGGTCGCTCGCGAATATGTTTGTCGATGCGTTCCGCTTCGGGACCAACGATCCGCGGCTGCTCCTGGGCGCTCCGTTGCTCCTCGCGGCCGTCGCCACGCTCGCTTGCTACTTGCCCGCGCGCCGCTCCACCCGCATCGACCCCCTCGCCGCTCTCCGCGAAGAGTAATTCGCGTCCACACCGCGCCAATTCTCGCTGCGCCGTCCTGGAAGCCGCGCAACGCGATGATTGCGATGTGGTGGCAGGGTTGACTCCTAGCTCGGAAGCCGTGGCTGAACATGAAACCCAACGAGGCTTTGAGCATCGCTTCGTACGCTTGCTGAAGGCAAGCCTCTTCGTCAAAGGCGAGGATCTTATGGGCAGAAGTGAGCTTCTTCTCGGCACTTGCAACGAAGCGCTCTATTTGCGCCCAGTCAACCGTGTGTGGCTTGAGCTTTTTCATGCGGCACCGACAAGTAAGACCCGCTTAGTGTGCCAGACGTTTTCAAGGAAGGCGTCCTTGCGACCGCGCCGCGATTCCAGTTCCTTCCTTGTGAGAACCGTATAGTTGATTTCGCGCCCGAGCTGCCGTTCGAGCTTCTGAACTGTTTCCGCCAGAGTGTCGCTTTTCGGTTTGCCGATCACGAGAACATCAACGTCGCTAGCCGCGTCCTGTTGGTTTCGCGCGAACGAGCCATACAAATAGGCCTCTTCTATTCCTTCGATCTTCTTGAGGGATTCTGCGAGCAGGGGAACCGCGCCGATGGTCTTCGCGATGATGCTGCGCACCTCACTAAACAGGGGATATTCGCGGTTCAGTTGAAAATACTTCTGGCGGCCACTCACTTCCGAGCGAAACAAGCCCTCGCGCTCGAGACGGCTCAACTCTTTTGAGAGGTTAGACGGATCGACGCCGAGTCGTTCCGCCAAGTCTCGCAGATGGTGACGGGCCGTGGGGTTCGTGAAGTAATAGGCCAAGAGCTTTTGTCGTGCCTTGGATCGCATGTCAAGCATGGTATGAGTCTACCACAAATGTGGTAACTATGAACCACGCTGTCGAAGTATGCAGAATTTGTTTCCATAATTGTTCCTGGATTCAACGTCGCTGCAAAGTCTGCACGATCACAACTGTCTCACTCCAGGGGCTCACTCAAAGCAGCCAAAAGTAAGTGATTGGAGCAGAGATGAATCTGGTAAGTGTTTTTCAATCAGAGGAAAAGTTCGTGGACGTGACCGGATCGAACCGGTGACCCCCTGCTTCCAACATGTTCACGCCGATGGCAACGTGGAATTTGCCATGCAGGATCGTTTATTCGCGGGCGAGACGACGGTTCTTACGCCAAGTAACGCGGCAGGACGCTGGAAGTACGAGATGGCGTCGTGAAGTTTTCGGACCTGTCTCTTAACGCGCCAGGAGCGTCAGCTCGCATGAGCGACAGCTACTACCTTTTGAACCAACAGATTGATTTGCATGGAACACTAAAGACCGAGGCCCGTTTATCGCAGGAGACGCACGGAATCAAATCAGCTTTATTGAAGCCGTTTGATCCTTTGTTCAATGGGAAGAAGGCCGGGGCCGAGATTCCTGTAAAGGTCACCGGGACATACCAGGATCCTCAATTCGGCTTCGACGTAATGAGCAAGGTCAAGCCCCACTAGTCGCCGCACCTCACGGCCGGGTCTGGAATGGCTGAGTTGTCTGGGCCAACGAGACCGAATCACGGTGGCACCCCTGACGGCGCTGCGAGCTAACCTATTTTTTTGAAATGTTTTCTGTTGGCGGCTCAACGCCGGAATCCATAGCATTTTCTCCAATGCCAAACATCGACGATAGGCTTTCAACCTTACGCACTCAGCGATTCGCTTCTTTATATCAAAATCCCACCGGCAACGCTGCCTCGCCTTCCCCCCAAACAAGCCCGTCTCGGGATTACGGATCGCGAGCCACTTCGAGAAGGGTTTCCGCCGCAGCGATCCGAATATGGCGCCGCAGGAGAAATCGCGATTTTGGCCTTAGCGCGGGCGTCGCGAGGCAGCCAGCGCCCAATTGCCAAAATGATTCGTGGATGTCGCTTCGAATTCTGAAGTTAGTTCGGAAGCGGAGCACCAGAAGGGCACGGCCTGGCCGAGACTCCGCAGTGCCCGCGAGTTCAGTCGAGCGCAGAATGATGACTGCGATTGACGCCCGGATTCTGTTGTCTTAGACTCCTAAGACGAGTATGAGGCGGCGATCGAGCTCGATATCCAGAACGGATCTGCCCACTAATGCAGAGCTTCTGATTTTGAACGCCCTGTGGGATTTGCGGGACGGTACCGTCGAGGACATCGTCGACCGACTGGGCCCGAGGCCGCCGGCGAATTACAAGACTGTGCAAAGCTTGCTCCGCATCATGGAAAGTAAGGGTTCTGTCCGGCACACGCTCCGCGGCCGGGCCTTTGTTTTCAGTCCATGCGTAACGCGCGATGAAGTTGGAGGACGCTTGGCGAAGCGTCTTCTCGATCGCACCTTTCGGGGATCGGCCTCCGCGCTGATGATGAACCTGCTCGATCGCAATCCGGTAAACGACCAGGAGCTGGACGAACTCGAAGCCTTGATTCAGGATTATCGCGAACGGAAAACGAAGGACCGGGCATCCGAATAAAATGACCTCGATTCACATCCCGGCCGTTGAACTTCTCGGCAGCGCGGTGATCCGCATCTTGGCCGGTTATCTGCTGTTTTATGCACTGACGCGCGTTGCCTCACGCGCGGCCGTGCGGCACATTCTGTGGCTGCTTTTCCTTGCTGCCTCGTCCTGCTATTGGCTTACCGCCGTGAAAGGCATGATGAAAGTGCAGCCGGTCACGAGTATGGCGTCCTCAACGGCCGTATTGGCTTCGTCGCCTGCGATTCGTCCTAAAACCGTAACGACACTAACGATTCCGCATACGTGGAATTGGGGCATTGCGCCCGCCCTGGCTTTTCTTTTCTGGATCTACGCCGCGGGCGCGGCGGCGATGTTCGTTCGAATTGCGCGGCGCCGTGTACGGCTGCGCGAAGCCGTGTCCCAAGCGCGGCTTGCGGCTCCCGAGCTTGAGGCGATCTTTATAGAACAGTGCCGCCGCCTGGAGATTTCGCGGTGCCGGATTCTGCTGGAGTTGCCGGGACTGAGTTCGCCGGGAACGGCATACGTGTGGAATCCGGTGGTGATCATGCCCGAAGGCCTGGATGCTTATCTGGACTATGAGCAAATGGTCGACGTCCTCTACCACGAACTCATGCACGTGAAGCGCCTCGACTTTCTGTGGAGCACGTTTGCGGAGTTCGCCGCGTGCCTGCTTTTCTTCCATCCTGCTGTGTGGCTTGCACTGCGGAATCTGGGCCGTGATCGCGAACTCGCCTGCGACACGGCAGTAATGGAATTGCGGCACGGACGGCGGCAGGATTATGCGCTTTGCCTGACGCGGATGGCGCGGCGACAGGTGCTTGGTTTCGAGGTCGAGCCGCCGAAGGATCTCGCGTTGTTGAATTCGTTCCTGACATTCCGAGTGAAAATGTTGCTGGCCGAACGACGGCGCCGCGGGCCCCTGATTCGAGCCATGGCGACCCTAACCGGCACCGCGGCTCTGATTTTCTTTGCTGCCGGCTGGTCGTCGCTCAGAGTTGCCGTCGAGCTTGCGGATGCTGCGCCTCGCGTGATGGCTACGGCACGATCCGTTGTTCGACCCGTCGCCCGACGAATTGGCGTGCCGCGGCAGAGAGCGCCCCAACAGCCTGAGGCGAATCCGCCGCAGGCGTCTGGGCTAGCGCCCGAGCTGGATGCATTCGCGGCCCAGCCCGTCATGGTGCGCTATTCGCCGATTGATCCTTCGCTCGACGGCGGCACAAGCGGTGAGGCCGAATCTGGCGCGATGGGTAAGATGTCCCGCACACCCGGTAACGATCCATCCGTGCCATCACCTGGTCAGAGTGGGCCCTCTTGGAAGAAGACCGCTAGCGCCGCGGCAATCGGTGCGCTGGGGCGCGTAGCCGCGGGCAGAAGAGACGGCGACGCGGACGATCGAACGTCGAAGCCGTAAGAAATTCGCCAAAGCTTACAACCCTTACATCGTTACGCGCGTCAATACTCCCATAAGTCTTAGATGATTAAGACTTGACTCAAAGTCTTAAAGCTTTAAGATTTGTGATGGACGTATCGCACGCTCCGCCGCAGGCGTTCGCCGCTCGCTCGGAAAAGGGGTTTCTCGTTGTGCGGAATTGCCGGCTTCACCCACAGAAACGGATGTCCTGATCCAGAGCGCATCCGGAAAGCCACGGCCACGCTTGGGCATCGCGGACCGGATCAAATGGGCGTGTTCGGGTCGTCCTCGGTGTCGCTGGGCGCCGCGCGCTTGAAGATTATCGACCTGGAAACCGGAGACCAGGCGCTGACGACCGCCGATGGAGACGCAACGATCGTCTTCAACGGCGAGATTTACAACCACGAGCAGTTGCGCGCCGAACTGGAACAACGCGGCTACCAGTTCCGCACGAATTGCGACACCGAAATCGCACTCTACTCGTTCGTCGAATGGAACACGGATTGTTTTTCGCGGCTGCGCGGGGTGTTTGCACTGGCGGTCTGGACCGAGTCCTCGCGGACGCTAGTTCTGGCGCGCGACCGCAAGGGAATCAAGCCGCTCTATGTTGCGCGATGGAATGGGGATCTTTTCTTCGGTTCGGAGCTGAAAGCGATCCTGTTTCATCCGCAGATTGAGAGGCGGCTGAGTCTCGCAGGGCTCGATTGCTATCTTTCGCTTAACTACGTCCCGAGCCCGTTAACGCTGGTTGAGGGTATCGAAAAACTCGCGCCGGGGAGCTGGTTGAAGTGGCGGGACGGCAAGTTGAGTTTCGACGCATACTGGAAAACTCCATCGGTTGATTCGTGCCAGTGGACCTTGGATGAGGCGAAGGAGGAACTGGACCTGCTGCTCAAGCAATCCGTGAGCGAGCATTTGGTGTCCGACGTTCCGGTGGGACTGTGGTTAAGCGGCGGAATCGATTCTTCCATCGTGCTTCATTACGCGGCCGCCCAATCGAGCGCGCCGATCAAGACGTTCTCGATTTCGTTTGCCGGAAGGGGTTGCGATGAGAGCCGCTACATCCGGCAAGTTGTAGGACGGTATGGGACTGAGCATTCCGAATACGACCTCAATCCCGATTCTAATCTGCGCGATACGATCGAAGAATTCGCGTATTACTCCGATGAACCGAGCGCGGACGCCGGAGCGCTGCCCATTTGGTACCTCTCAAAGCTGAAGCTCGTCCTTACCAAGAAGCAAGCCAAGAAATATAGCAAGCGCAAGAAATCAGACTCACACGCTTACGTGGCGGGCAAGAAAGCATGACGCCCTATGAGCAATACAAATGGATCTGTCAGAGCTTTCCGTATCCACGCCCCGACGAAGAGCGCAGCTTTGAGGAATTAGTCTGCAATCTGGCGCGAGCGTACATACGCACAACTCTCTGGTACACCAAGAATCGCATCTTCGTATTCACCTGGCTGAATCCTTCCGAGAATGCCTAATCCGATTAACGACCGAACCGAGAATCGATCGCGCGTTCGCGCAGCCAGCCGCTACCCTGTCCTAGCAGCGGTGCTCTGCGCGGCGGCGATTTACGTCCGCTGCCTGGGCTCACCGCTATCGCGGATGGACGATGCGGCGCGCATCCCGATTGTGCTCGCCGCAATCGCCTTGGCCGGGATCACGGCGCTGTTGGCCAGTGGGTTTTCGGCGAGCGCGCGGGATTCTACGCCAGTCTGTGCATGGCGTCGGGCGTTGGGCTATTCCCGGCTTCTCTCCGCCGGATTCGGAACGGCACACAGACAACCCGGACTTCCTTACGAACACTCCAACACACTCGTTCATGAAACTCGCTTGCGCACCGGAAGCGCTATGAAAACCGGAAATGGATCAGGGTGGCGAACGCACGAGCGAGAAACAAGGAAAATTCAGCCATTCGGATTGAGCCCGGAAGGGGGAGGCATCATGCATAGAACGATAGGATTGACCTTGACGATCGTTTCGTTGACGTTCGCAGCACATAGCATCGTTATGGCAGCAGTCGCTGCAGCGCAAACGAGTGCGCCGCGGGTCATCGAAGTGTCGGCGAAGAAGTATGAATTCACTCCGGCCGAAATCCACGTGAAAAACGGGGAACGCGTGGAATTGAAAGTCCACTCGGTGGATGAGACGCACGGTATCAAGATTGATGTTTATCCCGAAGGAGCCAAAGATAAAACCAAGCCGGGCCTCCTCTTCGACAATCCGAAAACGAACGGCAAGGTCGAGAAGAATGTGGATCAGGTGCTCGATTTCGTCGCCGCCGAGCCGGGCAGCTACGATTTTAAGTGCGCGAAACTTTGCGGCATGGGGCACGGTCATATGCAAGGCAAGCTAATTGTCGAACCGTAACGCTCGCTGGCAGCGACAAATCACATTCGCTGGCCGCGTGCGCCTCGGCGTAACGAAGAAAAAGCGTGTTCCGGCAGCGTCGCGATGGCCGCGTAGTCACCGTCTTGTTATTCGTTTCGTAGTTGCGAACAGAAGTCGGCTTGAATTCACAAGGAGCGCATCGTAAGCGACGAACATGGCCACTAAAACCGCACCCGCTGTTTCATTGATTGATCTCTCGGCAGGCTCGAATTACGAACGGTTCGTCAACCCTCAGTGGGTTTCCCTGCTGAACCTTCTCGGCATGAACGCGACGTATGAACGCTGTGAGGGCTGTGAACTCTTCACCAGCGACGGACGAACGATTCTCGATTTTCTGTCGGGCTACTGTGTCCATAATGCCGGCCACAATAACCCCTACATCATTCAAGCGCTCAAAGACGAAATGGACAAGCGTGGGCCAGGAATGCTGCAGAGTCACGTGCCAGAAATTGCCGGCGACCTCGCGCGGCGCCTGTGCCAGTTGGCCGGCGGCGGATTGGAAAAAGTCTATTTCGGCAGCAGCGGCAGCGAAGGTGTGGAAGCTGCGATCAAATTTTCGCGTGCCACCACGGGCCGCGCTGGGATTGCCTACACCAAGAGCAGTTTTCATGGACTCACAGCCGGCGCCCTTTCGCTGATGAACGACCCCTTCTGGCGCCAAGGTTTCGGACCGCTACTCGATGACGCGCACGGCGTCGCCTACGGCGATCTCCCCGCGCTGCAAAGAGCCCTAGCCACCAAGAAACACGCGGCCTTTGTCGTTGAACCGTTGCAAGCCGAGGGCGGAATCAATGTGCCGTCGCGCTCCTACTTGCAAGGTGCTCAGGAACTGTGCCGCCGGACCGGGACGCTTTTCGTGTTGGATGAAGTCCAGACGGGAATGTTCCGGACGGGCACGTTTCTTGCGGCGCATCAGTTCGATTTGCAGCCGGACATCGTGGTGCTTGCGAAAGCTCTCAGTGGCGGGCTCATGCCTGTGAGCGCTGTGCTGATGAAGGACAGGGTCTACCGCGCTGTTTATTCGTCGCTGAAGCGCTCGATCGTGCACACCTCCACGTTCAGCGAGAACAGCCTCTCGATGCGCGCGGGCCTCGCCACGCTTGATGTCCTCGAACGCGAAGAACTCGGGCCGCGCGCTCTGCGTCTTGGCGAGGCTTTTCGCGAGAAACTTCGCCGCGAACTCGCCGCCTTCGACATGGTCAAAGAGGTGCGCGGCATGGGCCTTTTGAACGGCATTGAGTTTGCGCCGCCCAAAAAGATCACCATGCGCGCGATGTACGAGGCGTTTCACGCGATCCATCCGGCGATGTTCGGCCAGGTGGTTGTGATGCGCATGTATCGCGAAAAAGGATTCCTCACGCAGATTTGCGGCAACAACTTCATGGTTCTGAAGGCCGCGCCGCCGCTCGTGGTGAACCAAGGGCAGCTCAACCAATTCGTTGCGGCGATTCGCGACGTCGTGGAACTCGCGGAGACGTCCACAGGATTCTGGACCGAGGCGCTCAACATGGCGCGCCGCGCCGTGGACATTTGATCCCACACGAAGCAAGCTGTGCTTGAGCTGCAAGAACAATCCGACCCAGCAAAGTCCCCAATAGGAAACGCCCCGCAGGAGGCCAGTGGTGAATTTACAAAGCACGACCGATGTATTTGTTGTTGGCGGAGGCCCATCCGGCCTCGCTGCGGCGATAGCGGCTCGCCAAAAGGGTTTCGATGTAACCCTTGCCGACGGCGCGGCGCCTCCGATTGAAAAACCATGCGGCGAAGGGATGATGCCGGAAACGATCACGGCGCTTCACGATCTGGGTATCACGATCGGCCCCTCGGATGGCGTGAGTTTTCGGGGCATCTGTTTCGCGCAAAGGGACGCACGCGTAGCGGGTGACTTTCCGTCCGGCGCCGGCGTGGGAATGCGGCGAACTGCTTTGCACGAGCGCCTCGTCGTGCGTGCCGAGGATTGCGGGGTGAAGCTTCTGTGGCGGAGGCCCGTGCTGGCGATCGGCGCCGGCCATGTGGAGTTGGCGTCGGGCAGAATTCCTACTCGTTGGATCATCGGCGCGGACGGACAAGGCTCGCGGGTGCGGCGCTGGAGCGGAATCGAAACGAAACAGATTCGGCAACGCTACGCGGCCAGGCGTCACTTTCGTGTCCAGCCATGGTCGAGCTACGTCGAAATTCACTGGAGCACACACGCGCAAGCTTACGTGACTCCCGTGGCGCCGGATGAGGTTTGCATCGTGATGATTTCGGGCCATGCGCGACAAGCATCGTTCGACCGAGCGCTCAGCGAGTTCCCTGCGATCCGAGAAAAAATTGCCTTCGCAAAAACCACCAGCCGTGAAAGGGGCGCGGTCACGTCCATGCACACGCTGCGCAGCGTGCAGCACGGAAACGTCGCTCTCGTCGGAGATGCTTCCGGCGGCGTGGATGCAATCACCGGCGAGGGCATCCGGCTGGGATTGCGGCAGGCTTCGGCGCTGGCGGACGCGCTCGTGGCGGGAAACCTCCGGCAATACGAACGCGATCATCGCGCGCTCGCCAAGCGTCCGTCGCGCATGGCGCACCTGATGTTGTGGCTCGACCGCAATCCAAAACTTCGAGCGCGCGTGATATTAGCGCTCCAGCGCAAGCCGGACCTGTTCGCGCGCACACTCGCAATGCATGTCGGGTATGGCTCGGCGCGTGACATCCTATTCACAGGAGCGCGGCTCGGCTGGCGTCTGCTCGCCGCTTAAGGAGAACTTTGCGCACATTTCACAGAAGGTGGCTTGCAGCGGTAATCGTAGCCGCGGTTGGATTGCTAGCTGGTTTTTCGTCCGCGACGGCGAGGCCGCTCCAAACCGCCGAGCAGATCGCATCGCCAGAGCTTGTGCTGACGCTGGACCCGGCACAATCCACCGTGCATTGGACCGTGGACAGCACTTTGCACACCGTTCACGGATCGTTCGCGCTGACCCGCGGCGCGGTGCAGTTCGACCCGGAAACCGGCAAGGCAAACGGTGAGATCGTCGTTTCGACGCCAAGCGGCGAGAGCGGCGACCGCTCGCGCGACGCGCGCATGCACAAGGAAATCCTGGAGAGTGCGAAATATGCCGAAGTGATTTTCCGCCCAACACAAATCGAAGGCCGCGTTGCGGGCTCTGGAGCTTCGGACGTTAAGCTTCACGGTATTTTCTCGATTCATGGCTCTGACCATGAACTTGCCGCGACGGTTCACGTGGAAATGTCGCCGGACCGATGGAAAGGGAGCTGCACGTTTGACGTGCCCTACATCGCATGGGGGATTAAAAATCCAAGCAATTTTCTTCTAAAGGTGAAGCCTGTCGTGAACGTCGAAATGGAAACAGCCGGCTCCATCCGGGCGCCCAAGTAGACGCGCATGGAATTCGTACGAGAGGTCTCGCGGAGGACGACTTGCGGTTGGAACTGTAGCTGATAGGATTCCCCATAAACTCGGGAGAAGGGTGTCTACCCCTTTGCGACTCTTCGAGATTCACGAGCAACCATGGTTCCCGCAATTTCTGCGGGATCAATTCGTCGACGGGCTGCAGATGATCTTGGAGGTTACGAATACCTACGAGCCGATCGCGCAACTGTTGCGAAAACGCCTGGAAGAATGTGGCTCCGAGCGAGTGGTGGACTTGTGTTCGGGAGCGGGCGGACCCTGGCCATCGCTCGTGCGCTATTTCGAGATACACGGAGGGAAGTCGCCCGAAGTTTTACTAACTGACAAGTACCCGAACGTGACACGACTTCTCGATTTGGAGTCTCTGACCGCGAATCGCATCCATTTCCTTAGGCACTCGGTTGACGCAACGCAGATCCCGGGACACCTTCAGGGATTCAGGACGCTGTTTTCCTGCTTCCACCATTTGAATCCCGAGGAGGCGCGCCGCCTTCTGCAAGATACTGTTAACAGGCGGCAGGGCATCGGTATCTTTGAGGCAACCGCGCGTCACGCGTTCACATTTCTATCCGTATTGTTCGTTCCGGTCGCGGCATGGGTATTTCTCCCGTTCCGGCGTCCCTTCCGTTGGTCGCGGCTTCTCTGGACTTATTTTGTTCCGGTGATTCCTTTCGTTCTGTTCTTCGACGGCTTGGTATCTTGCTTGCGGTCCTACTCGCTCGGGGAACTTCGAGAGATGACAAGGGGGCTTGCGGCCAGCGGATACAGATGGGAAATCGGTGAACAGACCGGAGGATTGTTGCCCGTCCGGATTACGTATGTGCTTGGCTGCCCACAGGGTGAATCTCTCGAATCGGCTGAGCGAACCCCGTGAAGCAAGCGAGTTTAGGTGGCGAGCGGAAACATGGGTCGGACAAGAGCGCCGTGAGTTGCGGCTTGACGACGACGCGTTCTTTTTTTGCGAAGGTGTACACAGTTCCTTCGTGCACTTGGAGGCCGACGGATGGGCGAGTGCAAAACGAGACCCTTTGCACAGGACGTTAAATTCGACGAAGTTCGGTCGAGCATTGCTCTATGTAGATTGTTTTCCCCTTCCTTTTTGCCCTCTTTGCTCGTTTCCTTCTTGCCGCTAATCGTCAGCCGCTGCGGCTCGAGGCTTACTTCCGGTTCGCTAGCATGAAAGCTCGGCACTTCGGCTTGGACGCTGAGCGCGTCGTCGGACTCGGTGATGTTCATGTGAACTGGATGAAGCAGTTCTGCTTCCGCCTCGAACCAGTGATCCAGTTCGTGACCAAAAAGGCCGCCGTCGTTTTCAAAGATCTCAAACGCGCGCGCGCAATGTTCTGATGGATTCGATTGATGCGTTCAAAGAATGTCTTCGGCTCAACCACTTTCAAAGACGATGCTTCCGAGGCCATTTGTACCGCTGTTGATTTCTGGTTCTCCTTTGTCCCTTACGTTCCGCCGGCAGCCTCCCATCTACCTTTGCTTTGTCCGCAGGTACGACGGTGTCGATACAAATTCCATCTCTGACAGCAATATTATTCTCCCGCTTGGGCTTCAACGCTGTGAGATAGATCACATCCAGGGGTGACACGCGTCATTCCGGAAGTCTGGGTGCTGTGCTACGTTCGACCTGCAAATCGGCTAGAGGAGAAAGATAATGGCCGCGAAACATTTGCTTTTCAAATCAGTTGCCAGGGAAAAGGTCCTCAAAGGTGCGACCGCTCTGACGGACGCCGTCCGCGTGACCCTTGGACCCAAATCGAAATGCGTTCTCATCGAAAAGAAGTGGGGGCGCCCGATCGTCTGCAACGACGGTGTCACCATCGCGAAGGAGATTGAGCTCGAGGACCACGAAGAGAATCTCGGCGCCCGGATGATCCGCGAAGCAGCGGAGCGAACCGGGGAGGCAGTCGGTGACGGCACTACCACTTCGGCCATCCTAGCGCAGGCGATCTTTGCCGAGGGACTACATAACGTGGCTGCCGGTGCCAGTGCTGTCGAGTTGAAGCGTGGGCTGGATCGAGGCCTTCGCGCCGCGGTCGAGGCGTTGCATAGCCTCTCGCGGCCTGTCGCAAATCGGTCGGAGAAGGCCCAGATCGCAACCGTTTCCGCGCACAACGACCCGGCGATCGGCGAACTGGTCGCCGACGCTATGGAAAAGGTCGGCAAGGACGGCGTGATCACCCTTGAGGAAGCGAAGGCAACGGAAACAGCCCTCGAGGTCGTGGAAGGGATGCAATTTGATCATGGTTATCTTTCCCCTTACTTCGTCACCGACACGGAGAAAATGAATGTTGTGCTCGAAGACCCTCTGATTCTCATCCACGAAAAGAGGATCGCGACTCTCCAGGAATTCCTTCCCTTTCTTGAGCAGGTTGCCAAAGAAGGTCGGCCTCTTCTCGTGATCGCCGAGGATGTGGAGGGAGAAGCGCTGGCGACGCTAGTCGTCAATAAGATTCGGGGTGTTCTTCCTTCCGCGGCAGTCAAAGCGCCGGGATTCGGCGATCGCCGAAGGGACATTTTGCAGGACATCGCTATCCTCACGGGGGGAAAGGTCCTGGCAGAGGAATTGGGACTCAAGATCGAAAGCCTTCAGATCAACGAACTCGGAAAAGCCAAACGCGTCATCATCGACCGAGATAAGACGACGATCGTGGAAGGCGCAGGGTCAAAAAAGGCGATCGAAGACCGCTGCTACGAGATTCGCAAGCAAATCGAGGAAAGTACTTCCGATTATGACAAAGAAAAACTTCAAGAGCGCCTCGCAAAACTTTCCGGAGGAGTGGCTGTCATCCGCGTAGGAGCTCCGTCAGAAACCGAGATGAAGAACCGCAAAGAGGCATTCGAGGATGCCATCAGTTCGACCAAGGCTGCGATGACGGAGGGAATTGTCCCGGGAGGGGGACTTCCATTGCTGCGAGCCATCGATGCGGTCCAGCGCGTCGAGTCTCAGTGCTCAGGGGATGAGCGCACGGGACTTCTCATTCTCAAGCGGGCGCTCGAAGCACCTACTCGGCAGATTGCGGAAAACTCCAGTGTCGATGGCGGTGTAGTTGTCGACCGCATGCGCAACGGTGTGGGCAACTATGGGTTCGATGCTGCCAAAGGCGAATACGTCGACCTAGTTAAGGCCGGCATCATCGATCCCACCAAAGTGGTCCGCACCGCCCTTGAGAACGCGGTCTCTGTCGCCGGTGTGCTCCTGCTGACGGAAGCGACGCTCACCGAATTGCCTGAGCCAAAGAATGGACAATCTGCAACCCATGAGAGGTCCATGGCCGAATGACTCCGAACGACGATGCGGGGATGTCCATAGGGATGCTTGATGACGCGACTCGCAATCAGCGGTTCCAATTACACGAAAGGGGATGTTTAACTTTCCTAGGGGTGCGCGATGAAAACTTTGGATTCTACGACTCGCGTCAGGTTCAAGAATATACTGTTCGCGACCGATCTCTCACCTTCCGCGGATAACGCACTTCCCTACGCTGTAGAGATTGCTCGCAGATATCACGCCGAAGTGTACGCAGTGCATGTGATCCGGCCGGACGTCTATCCCCTCGTGCCGCCCGCCGCCTGGCCCAAATTCGCAGAAGACGAAGAGGAATTTCGACGGGAGAGCCGACACCACCTGGACGAGCAACTCCGAGACTTATCCCATGAAATAATTTTCCAAGCCGGAGACACATGGCCCACTCTTGCTGAAGTCATCGAACAGAAGTTAGTTGATCTGCTTGTGCTCGGCACCCACGGCCGAAAGGGTCTCGAGAAGGTGCTGTTGGGTTCTGTTGCGGAAGAGATCTTCCGCCAGGCACTTTGTCCAGTATTGACCGTAGGACCCCGTTCTTCTCTCCGGCCTAAGAATGCGGCGGAGCTGAATCGGATTCTCTACGCGACGGATTTCAGTCCGGAATCCCTGGCTGCTGCGCCCATTGCAATTTCTTTGGCGCGGGAGCATCGCGCCCAACTCATCCTGCTGCACTCGATGGAGGGCACCGGAGAGGTCTCACTGCTGCGGCACACACTTCGGGGTTTGGTTCCATTTGGGGCAGATCTGAGATGCCAACCAGACTGTGTTGTAGAGCGTGGGGCGCCCGCGAACAAAATTCTGGAAGTCGCCGAAGGGCACGGAGCCGACATTATCGTCCTTGGCGTGCACGGCGCCGACAGTCACCTCGCCCGAATTACGCATTTGGCTCGGTCAGACGCATACAAGATCGTGACGCAAGCCAAGTGCCCCGTACTGACGGTGCGCGGCTAACTGGGTAAAGCAGCCCCGATGACTTCCTGAATCACTCCGCTTCTAGGGCGCCTAAGCCATCACCGCTTCCAAGGCTCAATATCGCAACCACCCCTCCTGCTAGCCGTTTTGCGATACTATTCCCTCGTTCGGTCGAGCCTTGGATTTGATCGCCAACGCAGGCATCCGAAGGTCGGTGGAAGCGTTTCCTTCGGTTGGAGAGAGCCGGCAGTTTCTCAATCCCGGTGGATCAGGATGAATGGACCATCACCGCAGAAGATAGAACCTACCCAGACTTTTTTCGAAAACCTCTTTGAATTTTCGCCTGACGCGATCGTCGTAACTGATGAAAGCGGACGAATCACGAAAGTGAATTCGCAACTTGAAAGAGTCTTTGGATACAGGCGCGCCGAATTGCTGGGACTTCCGGTGGAGACCCTCATTCCAGAGCGATTCCGAGCCGCACATCCCAACCACCGAGGAAGCTATAGCGCCCACCCCAGTGTTCGCCCGATGGGCACGGGATTAGAGCTTTACGGCAGACGTAAAGATGGCGCCGAATTTCCAGTTGACATTATGCTCAGCCCAGTGGAAACGGCCGACGGCCCGGTTTTCTTGAGCGTTATCAGGGATGTTTCCGAAAAGAAGCGCGCCGAGGAGCGTCTCCGGCAGAGCGAGCAACAGTTGCGATCGATTGTGGAGAGTGTCAGGGATTACGCGGTTTTCCTGCTGGACCCACAAGGTTGCGTTCTCACCTGGAGCCCGGGTGCGGAGCGGATGAAGGGGTACGCGCCCCAAGAAATTATCGGACGCGACTTTTCCTGCCTCTTTACACCGGAAGACAATGAACGAGGCAAATCGCAACAGGAGCTGCGGGTGGCCGCAGCCGAAGATCGTTTCGAAGACGAAGGCTGGCGTGTGCGCAAGGATGGATCGCGCTTCTGGGCCCAGGCCATCATCACAGCGATCCGAGACACAACCGGAAAAGTTACAAGCTTCTTGAAAGTGACATGTGATCTCACGGAACGCAAGGAAGCGGAAGACGCTTTATTCCTGGGGCTTAGCAACGCCCTCCTCTCGGAGCTGGACATCGGCAAGCTGCTGTCCGCAATTTCAGAGACCGTCCGGAAAGTGGTGCCATGCGACCTTGCAACACTCGGTCTGTACGATCCGGAAAAGAACCAGATTCGAGTTCAACAGCTTGATGCTTCCGACCGAAATGACCTCATCACCGGCGAATTGTTGGTTCCGTTAGAGGGCTCGGTCACCGGACGTGTATTTATATCCCGCGAGCCATTAGTAGTGGGTACTCTGGACGGGGAACAGTTTTCCTCCGAAGCTACTGCCCGCTTTGTTCGGGCCGGCGTCAAGTCCCTATGCTGCGTGCCCATTGTTGGCCGTGACCGTATACTCGGGACCTTGTCAGTGGCCAGCAAACGCGATGCCGCATTCAATCAAAGAGATTTGCGCATGCTGACCCAATTCGGGAATCACGTAGGAGTCGCTCTGGACAACGCCCTTGCGCTTCGCCAGATTACCGAACTGCGCGACAGACTCGTCCAGGAGAAGCGCTATCTCGAAGAAGAGCTCCGTACCGAATACAGGTTCGTGGACATCATCGGCGAGACCTCGGAACTGAAAAGAGTTCTGAAGCAGGTCGAAACGGTCGCGGCAACAGACGTATCCCTTCTGATTCTTGGGGAGACCGGTACTGGAAAAGACCTCATCGCCCGGGCGGTTCATGAACTGAGTCCGCGCCGCGAACGAATTCTCGTTAAATTGAATTGCGCTGCGATTCCTGGCGGACTGCTCGAAAGCGAGTTATTTGGATACGAAAGGGGAGCATTTACCGGCGCGATCTCGCAAAGGATAGGGCTTTTGGAGTTGGCTCACGAAGGAACCCTATTTCTGGACGAGATCGGGGACCTTCCTCTCGAACTTCAGCCGAAGATCCTCCGTGCTGTAGAGGACAAAGAATTTGTAAGGCTTGGGGGTACGCGCACCATTCCGGTCAATGTGCGACTCATCGCGGCCACAAACCGCGACCTCGGAAAGATGGTCGCCGACCGGCAATTCCGCAGCGACCTATACTACCGCCTGAAAGTCTTTCCCATTACGCTCCCGCCCCTGCGCGAGCGCCGCGAAGACATTCCGCTGCTGGTTCGCTACTTCGTCGAAAAACACGCCCGGCGGATGAATAGGCAAATAGAAACCATCCCAGCGGACGTCATGCGGGCTCTTACGCGATGGGATTGGCCAGGCAACATCAGAGAACTCGAGAACTTCCTCGAAAGGGCCGTTATCCTCACGAAGGGGCCTACACTACGAGCACCCATGGCGGAGCTCGAGGGGCCCGAGGAATCGGCCTCACAAACCGATTCGACGCTGGGAAGCGCCGAGCGGGAGCACATCCTTCGTATTCTCCGCGAAACCAAAGGTGTGATCGCCGGCCCGCGAGGTGCTGCCGCTCGCCTGGGTCTGAAGAGAACGACACTGAATTCAAGACTGAAAAAGTTGGGCATCGAACGCAACGACTACATGTAGTCATCCCCGCCGAAATCTGGTCCGTGCGCGTCGTCACTCGGCCCCGTGCGGTCGATCAAAGTCGGTTGCGCTCGATACTAAGTCATTTTCTACCTTAGACCAATCGTCGCCGCTTGAAATGACCCGGTTCGGCTACCCACGTGCAATTAGTGAATGTGAAGCGCAGGATGAACAGCGTCCACGTTGCGAATCACCATAAACTCAGAACCAAAGGCCACGACCCCAAGACTTGAGGAAACAATTGTCGTGCAATTGGTCCTCAGGGGCTGACAAATCTCTTAAGTGACTTCAAGAGCCGTCACCTTATGACGACCAAGGG
>Ga0228598_1000028_pt1 | contig 20121 bp, 23 predicted proteins | sample CZU4metagenome_FD_182726 | JGI IMG/M metagenome (GOLD analysis project Ga0228598, IMG submission 182726) | Spruce rhizosphere microbial communities from Bohemian Forest, Czech Republic - CZU4 | ecosystem: Host-associated > Plants > Roots > Rhizosphere | place: Czech Republic: South Bohemian... | reverse complement strand
GAGACCACGCACGATATCGAGTCCGAATGGGTGCTGAACCATGAATACCTGCGCATCCACGAAGCATCCCGGGAGAAAAACGCACAAGGCCAGCCCGCGTATGAAGCGATCGTCATTATTGAATGGAACGAATCGTCGAACGAATACAGATGTCTGTGGCTCGACTCGACCGGCGGCGGTGGTCTTGCGGTCCCTGCTGCTCTAGGCAAACGGGGCAATGACGAAATCTCGTTCTTGTTCAAGGACAAAGATATGGACAGCGGAGTCCACACAACGTTCACCTACAGCAGAGGCGCCGACACTTGGAGTTGGCTCATAGATAACGAGAACGGCGGCAAGCTAACGTCTTTTGCGAGAGTAAAGCTCACCAGGAAATAGAAACTATATTCTGCGAACCCTGCTGACGGCGCGCACAGACCGGGTCGTTCGAGCAGAGTCGGCCCAACTCGAGCGCATTGCGCAGATGCGTTTCGATCTTGCGTCCCACCTGGACCAGCCCCCCCCAACGTTCCCTCCGAATCGGGCGTGCCCGTGTGGAGCAGAATTCCATAACCCGCGTCGCCGGCATAGATGCGCTCCCGAATCGCGCTGGCAGAGTAACCGCATTCTAGAGAAACAGCAGTGATTATCACGGAGAACGCCACAATTGGCCTCACCGGACGGTTTGTCGGCAACCCTTACTATCGCTTCGTTGCGTGGAAATTTGTGTCGCGGTTTGTGTCGTAACCCTGCCATCCCTACCGGAATCTGACCGTGTCGGAGTGTGTCATTCGGGTACAGGTGAAAGGCAGGTAAGATGCGTTTGACCCGCATGAACACTGTCGCTCCCTCTTCCTCCCATTCACTCAGTGTCGCGTCGCGTTTTGACCGGCAAAGAACTGTCACGGCAGAGGCCGCGGGTTCGAGTCCCGTCGTCCCCGCCAATTCTTTCAAGCACTTGCAAGGAATTGGCAATTCGCGTCATGGTCCAATTTGGTCCAGTTAGGCCAGTGCCTCTCCCTTGTTGAGCACCATTCGAACAAGTTTGCTTTGTGCCAGCCGCTTGTTCGGCATTCCCGCCTGAGCGTAAAGATCCAGCGTTATGCGACTGTTCGCATGACGTGAGAGCTCCTGTACCTTCACCTCCTCGTTGTTCTGAGTTAGCAAAGTTGTGTACGTGAGCGCGCCATCGAACGACTGGAACGTGCGCGTATCGTAAAACGGTGGGCAAGGCGAAGCGCGACCGAGTCTATTGCGCCGACTGCGCTCCTGGATGTCCACGAAGAGCCGGCCCGCCTCAATCCGGCAACAAATAACGCTGCGTGGTCTCCAAACCAGGAACGTGGAAACGGGTCAGGCGCAAAGTATTTCCGGCCATTCTACGGCTGCGGGACCGCGGGTACAGAAAACCGATTGAGTCAGTGCCGGAGAAGGCCCTTACGGCTTTGCTGGCAGCGGCTGCCAGAGCTCAATCTTGTTCCCATCCGAGTCATAGATCCAGGCAAAGCGACCGTAGGATTCATCCATTCGTTTGGCGTCGATCTTTACTCCCTCTTGTTTTAAGCGGTCGAGCAAAGCATCCATATCGTCCACGATGTAGTTGATCATGAATGGCTGCGTGGCCGGAACATAGTCGGTGGAGGCGGAAAAAATGGTCCAAACTGTAACGTGTTCCTTTTGCGGGTCGTTGTGTTCGCGCCACGGAAGCATCGCGCCTTGGCCTTTGTCAGCGATTCCAAGATGCTTCGAATACCATTCGCGCATCTGATCGCGATTCGCGGATTTGAAGAAGACACCGCCGATTCCAATGACGCGCCCGCGCTGCTCCGTTTTCACAGGCGGCTTTGACTTTTCAGGTTGCGGAGATTTCACGTCCTGTCCTCCCATTGAGCGGACCGAGATGAGCAGCAGCAAGCCGAGTGCAATTGTGCTCCACGGTATCCTTTGCATCGGCGGATTATACATAAGTTTCGATTCGAATGGAGAAAACGGTCGCTCTTCGATCTTCGATCAAGGTTCGTCGCGATTCACTCTTTCTAGATCGGGCATGAGGTCTGGAACTGGCTTGCCATCGCCCGTAGAGAACCGGGCTTGCGGATCGCAAAGTATCGAGATTCCAAAAATCAACCCTATTATATGCCTTGACACGTATATTCTCTCTGGAGTATATACAGAGAGTGGAATCTGCTTTTGACATCATTGCTGAGCCGAACCGCCGCGCGATATTGAGCCTTCTTGGCTCGTCACAACAGTCGGTGGGAGAGATCGAGCGTCAACTTCACATGTCGCAGCCGGCCGTGTCAAAGCACCTGCGCGTGTTGCGCGATGCCGGTTTCGTCGAGTCCACGGTCGACGCCCAGCGCCGTCTCTACCGGCTGAAGCCTGAACCGCTTCGAGAGATGGATGCGTGGCTGGCTCAGTTCCGCCGCTTCTGGTCGGCTCACGTGGATGCTCTCGAACGCCACCTTGATCGCTTGAATCCGGATCGCTTGAATCAAGGACGCAAGGATCAGAAACCACCAAAGAAACGGAAGACAAAATAGAAGACGACGCGGTCCAAACCGCGAACGTAATAAAGGAGAAACGAAATGAAAATCAAACTCACCAGCGTATACGTGGACAACCAGGACAAAGCTCTGCGCTTCTATACGGAGGTACTCGGCTTTACCAAGAAGGCCGATTTTAGTAACGGCCCATATCGCTGGCTGACCGTGGCTTCTCCCGACGAGCCGGACGGCACCGAGCTGCAGTTGGCACTGAACAACACTCGCGCGGCCGAAGCGTATCAGAAGGCGATCTTTCAACAGCACCAGCCCGCGGCCATGTTTTTCACCGACGACGTCAAGGGTGACTATGAGCGGATCAAGGCCCGGGGCGCCGAGTTCACCATGCCGCCCACCGACGTAACTGGCTCGACCATTGCGATGCTGAACGACACCTGCGGCAACCTCATTCAGCTCACTCAACTCGCACGCTGGTAGCGCTAAGGAGAAGAAGATGCTCGATCGCGAGCAGTACGTACCGGGTCCGGCCAACATCGCGCGAATACAAAAAGACCGGGGACCAAACGGCGAAGAAAAGTGGACGCTCGTTCTCGTTCGCGAACTGCGCCACTCGCCGGAGAAAGTCTGGGAGGCGATAACCGACCCGGCGCATCTGCGCGAGTGGGCTCCCTTTGTCGCCGATGGGAGTCTGGGTGCGGTTGGAGCCACGGTGAAGCTCACCACGGTGGCCGCGCCCAGGCCGACGGTTTCCGAAGCAACCGTGACGCATGCCGACGCTCCCAATCTGCTTGAGTACAACTGGGGCGACCACGATATGCGGTGGCAACTCGAAGCCTCAAGTGGCGGCACGCGCCTGACGCTGTGGACCAACATCGGTCACCGCTTCATCGCCATGGGTGCGGCCGGGTGGCAGATTTGTTTCGATGTTCTGGATCACCTGCTCAGCGGAACTCCCATTGGCCGCATCGTCGGGCCCGACGCGCTGAAGTTCGGCTGGCAGCGGCTGCACGCGGAGTACGCCAAGCAGTTCGGGATTGAAATGCCCAACTGGCCGCCTCAGGCGGCTGAAAAGTCGTGACGTGGAGCGCAAAGCGCTCGAAAACCAAATTGAAGGAGAGACATTATGGCAACATCAGCCAATGCCGCAAACATCGTGAACCGAGGCATGACGCGTACAGCTTTTCGCTGGATTCACATCGTCTGCGGCATTCCGATACTTGGTTACATTTATGATTCGCCTTCGGACACTCACAACTACGCCCACAGCGTTAGGTATTTCTTTCTTCCTGTACTGATCCTTTCGGGGCTTTGGATGTGGAAAGGCCATGTCGTCCGACGACTGATTTCGAGGACTGCACATATTATGGTGCAGACTTTCTCTCAAAAAAATCATGCGATTTCGCCCAAAATCCAGAAAACAAAGGACCGGAATTTTTCTTGCCTCGTAGATCTATGGTTCTTAAGGTAGTTAGAGGCAAAATATTCTAAACGTTGGACTTAGCGTGACTGTCGGCCGGTTGTCCTACTCTCTGGACGACACAAAGCGCCGGACGAAGGTTCTTGCCTTCGTCTGGTTGGTCGAAGTCAGCGGTTGGCAATAGCGAACAGCTGCACCCTTGCCAGGTTGTCAAAGAACGTGGTTATCTTATAGATAACCTGTATCGTCCTATAATATCGCGACGAGAGAGTGAGGTCAAGGGGAAAGTAGATGGGCCCTGAAGACCCTTCCCGAAATGGGAAATGTAAAGCGCGCGAACTGTGTGGGCCTGATTGGCGTGGCCGAAGAAAAGCCGCCCGAGAGTGGGCGGCTTGGTTCCGATTCGTGAAAGATCCAGTTGTGTTTCCGGGTTACTCAGGCAGCGTGGCGGCGGGCCTCCGGGTGGTCGCCCTTGGCACTGCAATTGTGGTGCCCGGGCCATTGATTGGTGCTTGGTCATTGAACGTGCTGTTTGCCTCCAGGAGTCTGTCCGAATATTCCACGTCGGAGAGACCCTTTGCCAAGTAGCCGTGATATACACCGTGCGCGTCGATGTAATCTCCTGTGATCGCCCCGTTGTTGTTGATGACGGATGGTTGGGTGCCCTGACCGCTGCCAGTACCCGCGCCCGGAAGATGGTACGTAGTGATCTTGCCGTCAGCAGCGCGCACGAAGCCGTGATACACACCGCTCGCGTCTTGATACTGTCCCGAGATCACCCCCGCATCGTTTATGGACCACGGTACGGTGCCCTGACCGCTGCCCTTACCTGTGCCCCGAGGATCGAACTTGGTAATTTTGCCGTGAGGTGCGCGCACGAAGCCATGATATGCGGAGTTCGCGTCCTGCCACCATCCGGTGGTCGCACCTGCTGCGTTGATGGATTCAGCGGCTGTTAAGACAGCGCCCGAGACGTGAAACTTGGTGAAGGTGCCATCCGTGCTGCGTAGAAAGCCGTAGCAGTTGGTCTGGTTACAGTAGTATCCCGTGGTGGTCCCGGCTGCGTTGATACCGCCGTAGGGCACAGTGCCACCGCTGTCGCCCGGAACATCGAACTCGGTGATAGTGCCGTCAGGAGCGCGCACGAAACCGTGAGAGGCGTTGTTAGAATCTGTATACCATCCCGTGACCGCGCCCGAAGGGTTGATCATGCCGTCGCCCCAGGGGAAGGTGCCTTGGGGATACGGTGCCTTGCCCGCATCTGGAGCATCGAAGTTGGTGATAGTGCCGTCAGGGGCACGCACGTAGCCCCGACCTGCCCCCGTAGTCACGTCATCAAACCATCCCGTGATCGTCCCCTTTGGGTTGATGCTGTAGCCGCGGGTGCCCTGACCGCTCCCTCCGGCTGCGTTCGGGTCGTCGAAGACAGTGAACTTGCCGTCTTTATCTCTCAAGAAGCCGTGCCGCACGAGGTTGGAGTCACGGGTAAGGCCGGCGATCTTACCCGCCGGGTTGATGCTAATCGGCACAGTGCCCTCGCCAGAGCCGGTGCCTGCGCCGGGAGCATTGAATTTAATGATTTTGTGCTTACTGGGAATCGGATTGTCCGCTGCAGTCGCCGCAGTTGCGAATACCAGCGCAAAGGCGACTACACACGACATTGATTTGTAGATTTTCATCAACACTGGTTTGCAAGTTTTCATAAACTGTTTCCTCTTCTTATTCACTGATTTGTTCTCCCCGGTCAGGTTGTTGGGCAACCTGGAAGTCCACATCTCGTGTTGGCACGCCGCCCTTTTTCTTTTTTGCGAAGGCCGGGTGTTCCGTCGTGATCAGTTTCGCTCGTTATGCGCTCGATCAATTTTGAAAACAACACCGCAGCCGGCGCCGGAGAAGTTCCCGGTGCACTCCGATGTATTGCCGCCGGCTTCCGTGATGCCGAACACGTTCCCGTCAGAATCAAGAAGCAGATTACTTTCGGGGCCACTTCCGTCAGCGGCGCCAGTGAAGGCATAAAGGACGTTCTCGGTCCACGGGCCTTTGCGAGCAGGCTTCAGCTTGAAGACGACGCCGCAGCCGGCGTTGTTTTCGGTGCCGAAGGTACAAGGGGCAGCTAGGTCGCCTCCGCTTCCGGTCATGCCATAGAGGTTCCCTGCTCGGTCGAAAACCACGGGATCGCCGCTGAACGCCCCGTCGCTGCCACCGGTGAAGCTGTAAAGCACCGTCTCTTTCCAGTATCCGTGGGCGCCTGGAGTCAGCTTAAAGACCACGCCGCAGCCGGCGGGGCCGCCGAACCCGTATCCTCCAAGGCAATTTTTCGCTGTCGCATCTCCCCCGTAAATGGTTGTGCCGTACACATCGCCGCGGGAGTCAAGGATCACGTAAAACAGGGGAATGCTGCCGTCCGAGCCACCGGTAAAGGCATGAAGTACTGTCTCCTTCCAGGGCCCGTGCGCACGTGGAGTCAGCTCATAGACAACACCGCAGCCGGGGTCCCCAAAGCAACTTACAGAGTTGTCGCCGCCTAAGTACGCTGTGCCGTAAAGATCTCCCTCGGAATCGAACGTCAGGCCGCCATATGGCAAATAGCCGCCCCTGCCCGTGGTCTCAAACGTGTAAATAACCGATTCAGTCCACGGGCCTTCGGCGGCGGGCGTCAGCTTGAAGGCGACACCGCATCCGAAGGGCGTTCTTCCTTTACAATGGGTATCGCCGCCGCGGGTGGCAGTGCCGTAGAGATTTCCTGCCTGGTCGAAGGTAAGGCCAGCCCAGGGTAGGCGTCCGTCGGCGCCGCCGGTGAAAGTGTGTAACACCGTCTCCTTCCAGGGCAGCCCGTCCGCCCGTGGAGTCAGCTTAAACACCACGCCGCATCCGGGGACGTTTTCCAAACGACAATTGGCTGATTTCTCGTCGCCACCAAAGTACGTGGTGCCATACAGATTGCCAGCGGAGTCCAGAATCACGCCGCCGACAGGTATTCCTCCATCCTTGCCCCCGGTGAAGCTGTAGAGCACGGTCTCCTTCCAGGACCCGTGCGCGCCTGGAGTGAGCTTAAAGACGACACCGCAGCCGGGGACGCCCGTATAAACTTCGCAGCTGGTGGAATTGTTGCCGCCTGAAAACGTCGAGCCGTAGAGACTGCCGGCCGAGTCGGAGACCAGTTGAGGTCCTCCAACAGCGCCGTCGCTGCCTCCGGTAAAAGTGTGCGGAACTGTCTCCGAGTCCTGCGTCAGCGCAAATGCGGTCAGCAACAGCGTGGCCGATACCGTCAGGATTACGTTTCGTGTTGTTCTGCCATGGTGCGTGATGTCTCTTCTCTTCCTCATTGATTTGTTCTCCTTTAGTCGTTAGGGGATTTCGGAATTGGGATTCGGTACGCGACACCCCCTCAAGAGCCAAGGAGAGATCTGGCTGATGTTGTGTCATAGCTAAAAGAGAGCTATGCTATCCGCACCGTCTCGAGGGGGGACTATAGGGAATTATTCGGGCCAAGTCATCATCAGTTTTGATGATGCGCGGAGATTTTGTGAAAGGCCGGAATCGCACCATCAGCCTGTTGTACGAAGCTGCAGTTAATCCCGCCCTCTGGCCGCGCGCGCTGGCGGCTTTTGCCGACCTCACTCAGTCCCACGATGTAATTCTGTCGGTGATCGACAAAAAACGGGGAAAGCCTCGGTTGTTCTTGTCGGGCAGCCGGGTATTCCCGCCGGACGCGTTGCAGGCTTACCTGAGTCACTATTACAAAGTCGACCCCTTACTGCAGTCAGCGGCTTCTACCCGTCCAACTGGAAGTCTTTTGCTGTGCCATGAGTACGTATCGCCGGACGTCGCCGCACGAAATGAAACCTACCAGGATTACATAATTCCGCTGGGCGGCCGATACATGGGCGGGTGGTGTTTCGAGAATAATGATGCAACGCTCGCCGCTCTCAGCATGCAGAAGCGTGATGCTCCATTCGAGCGTAAGCGGGTTGCGCGCTGGGCATCCGTGGCGCAACACGCCCGCCAGGCAGTGGTACTGAGCCTGCAACTGGCCGAGCGCATGAGCCAAGCTGCCATGTTGCGCCAAGCGATCGACAGCGCGGGTTTTGTCTGCGTCATGGTGGATAACGAATCCAAGCTAATTGATTGCTCGTCGGCTGGCGCTGCGCTGCTGGCTTGCGGCGGTCTGCTCAAGGTGGGAGTTGGAGGCCGCCTGGCGACGGCTTCCGAAACCGGGACCAAGCGATTGCGTCAATTGATAAGCCTAGCCTCGACAGGCGGCGGCGGGGGACTGATACGGGTGACGAACACGGCTGACGACACTTTCTGCATGATCCAGGTCGTGCCCGGCGGCATCTCAACAGACAATCCTTTCGATCCCCGATATGCAGGCTGCGCCCTAGTCTTTGTGCGGCAGCCTGGCGTATCGCGCCCCGCTGATGTGCAATACGTTCGCTCGGCCTTGGATTGCACTCGGGCGGAAGCCGAGGTTGGCGCGGCTCTCGCCAGCGGGCATTCGCCGGCTCGAATCTCGTTGGACAGAGGAGTCGCTGTGACTACCGTCCGCACGCAGATCCAATCTCTGCTTACCCTTGCAGGCGTGAACCGGATTCCGGAACTCGTTGCCATTTTGGCTGGTCTCAGGTAGGAAGGCTGGCGCAGCTTTGCGTTCCTTGTGATTTGGGAGCGATGAGGTCGGCGGTCGCGGGTGGAAAATCGGGACGCTTCTGCGTTAATCCCCGCTTTTGCAAAATCCGCAAAGGTGGGCCAGCAATCGTCCGATGCGGACATTAAACGCAAGGTCCCTCCACTGCACGGATCATCGCTTTGCGATGATCTGTTCCGGTCGGGATGACAGAGTTGAGACCTAGGCTTAAAACTTCTCCACGCTCAGAACCGCCGTCATTCTATGCTGCTGCCCCGGTGCGAGATGGATCGCAGCATCCAGAATGTTGCTTGCCTCAACGCAGACAAACTGCTTCCACTCACCGTCGCCGAGGTCTCGCAATCCTGCGGCTCCCTCGCGCCACGGATTCCACACTACGGTAGTCCGCGAATTGGCTTTCGTCAGTCGAATGCGACGCCCTCCATCCGGGTCGAGTAGATCGATCGGGCTCTCGGTATCCAGGTACGCATTGTCGGTTTGCGAGGCGATCACCACGTCACCACGCTGCTGCTTCGCCTTGTTGGAGTCCGTGTTGTCCAGAAAACGCACGGAATCGAGGCCGTGTAACCGCACACGCGCCACATCAGCCACTCGGTTATACGTGTAAAGTGCCTCTTCGAAGCGCAGGGGTGTAGCGCCCGTGTTGGTGCAGAGAAGCTCCAGACTCAACTCGGAACCGAAGGTAACGCGATGCTCAAGGCGAAATTGCCCAGGCCACCAACGCCGAGTGTTGTCGTCACTCTCAGTAAACATGATCACCGCGACCCCAGCCTCGGTTTCAGCAATGGACTCGAGCTGCCAAGTTTTTGTCCGCACGAATCCATGAGCCGGCGCGCGGGGATCATCTGCCTTGGCGCGGAACCAGGGAAAGCAGATCGGGATTCCCCCTCGGATTGCTTGACCTTCTTCCCAACGAGCTTTGGTACTCATGAAAAGCACCTCGTCCTTGCCGGCCGGCTTCCAGGAAGTGACGTGGGCACCATGCAGATACATTTCACCGTGGCCAAAAGGACCACTGACCAGCACTCGCGGCAAGCCGCCGTTGCCCTCACAAACTTTGGCAACATCAGGGATTCCGAATCGGCGATCCAGTTCCGCAACCATGGTTGAGTCCATGTTGAGCCCTTCCCTCAATATATTATTCAGAAATTTGTGGGAGAACAATTCGACGTTCCGAACGGTGTGCGGCGCGAACTGTTCTCAGGCCAAGAACTTGCTGCAGGGGCTGGCCCAGCTTTACATTCCTTGTAAGGGTGAGAGGATGAGTCGGCGGAACGTGTGGACAGTCGGATGCGGGCTGCGTTAGTTCCGCGTTTTAAGGCGGGCCAAGCACCGATCCTTATCTAGTGGCGGCGACTGGCTACTGTCATCTCCGGGCCAGTTCCCTTTCGCTTCTGCACCGCGGAGATACGAGTAGATTTCGTCCGAGAGCGGAGCTTCTTCCTGGCGCCTGACTTCGGAAGATGCATTTCGCGAAGTTCGGACATAAATTTTGCCCTCCGCTTCGGACCTCCTTCTTCCAGGACCCGAGCGAGACCCCTTAGCCCGGGGGACGGCAGACACTTGTTCCCCCATGCAACTATCTCCATCAGAAGAGGGAGCAATTCGATGCCTCTTTCGGTGAGACTGTAAATGGCTTTCTGTTTATGACTGGGGTCCTGAGACTTGACGATGATCCCTTGCTGGACAAGCCTTTGAAGACGATCGGCCAGAATATTCGATGCGATCCCTTCCACAGAGTTGGTCAGGAGTTCGCGAAAATGCCTTCGGTTCATGAGAATGATGTCGCGGATGACGAGCAGACTCCACTGGTCGCCAAATATCTCGACCGTCAGGTTGATAACGCACTCTGACCTGTGATCCTTGTGCACTCTGCCTCCACTCCGGCTGGGCGTTGCATGTTGCATGCCCATTGATTGTACAACTGGTTGCATATGATAACTAGTTATGTTGCGAGTGTAGAGGGCGTCGTCTCCGCCAACTTCTTCGATTCTAGAGGCCGCCGCAGCCCGCAACTAGTTGTTTTACGCAACCGGTTTCATACTGCAATCAGTATACTTGTTCCCATAGAATCGTCCTTGCCAAAGTCCAGTTTCTTGTAGATTTGTGCGGGCTTTCCGCAACCAGAACTGCGAACGAAAGTGATTTCAAATATCTGATTTCATTCATGCCGTTGACTAAAGCCGAGCGAGGCTGCCTGTGGCGGAGGTTGATGGCAGCTCAAATGCCTTCGTACATGCCATGCACTGAACACCGCATGCTTCTGCTCTGAATTGCACATCAACCCAGCATGACCACTCACTTCAAATCAACCCAGGAGGAGTTATGAATCGATCGCAGCTTTGGAAGGTAGTAAGCGTCGTACTTCTTGCATATGGTTTAGCAAGCGCTCAAACCATTACTTCATTTAGTGCTCCGGGCGCGGGCACCGGCGCCGGCCAGGGCACCGGGGGCTTCGGCATCAATCCGCAGGGGACGGTCGTGGGATCCTACCTTGACGATGGCAACGTGTTTCACGGCTACCAGTGCGTTTCGGGCTGTGGTACGGCCAGCACCTTCACCAGATTTAATGCTCCGGGCGCGGGCACAGCCGCGAACCAGGGCACGATCACTTTCAGCATCAACGTGTTCGGAGTGATTACTGGATACCTCATTGACTCAAATAACGTGTCCCACGGCTTCGTGACTACCGCTCCGTTCAAGCATTTTACTATTTTGGACGAGCCGGACGCCGGGAAAGGCTCCGGCCAGGGCACGATCGCTGGCAACATCAAGCCCGAAGGAGGGGAGATCGCCGGGTCCTACGTTGATTCAAACGGTGTATCTCACGGTTTCGTCACCTCTCCGCCTTACCGCACCTACACCTCATTCGATCCTAAGGGCTCCGTTAACACGCTTATCCCGGTGGCCAGTGCCCTCAACCAGGAGGGAGAGGTCACGGGAACTTACCTTGACGCGAAGGGAGCGCTTCACGGCTTCGTGCGCGCTGCGAACGGCAAGATCACCGAATACAATGTCAAGGGGGCAGGCACGGGCCCCAACCAGGGCACCTCGGGCTCAAGCATCAACGACCTCGGGACAACCACGGCAAACTACATTGATTCGAACGGCGTGAATCACGGCTTCGCGCGCGATCGGTCCGGCCACATCACCACATTCAATGTTACGGCCGCGGGCAATGGCCCCAACCAAGGCACCATACCTGAGGGCATCAATCTGGGGGGCGAGATCACGGGACAATGGGTCGACTCGATCGGCGCGAATCACGGCTTCGTGCGGAGTCAGTCGGGCGACACCGTCACCTTCGACGCTCCGGGGGCGGGAACGGGCTCTGGTCAGGGCACCCTTCCGGCGACTCCCAACGTGTACGGGGTGATCACTGGCCAGTATATTGACTCGAACAACGTGCATTTCGGCTTCCTGTTGAACCCGTAACCTCGCTCTGGGGGCTGGCCCACCTTTGCGTTCCTTGCAAAGATGGGAACGATGAGGTCTGCGGTCCCGGTGGAAAATCGGGACGCAGGCTGCATTGGTTCCCGCTTTTGCGAAATCGCAAAGGTGGGCCGACTGCTGACTCGCATACCGACTAGTACGTATGCTCGGCGTTCTCGAATTCCATAACCTCTCGCCGGTGTGTGTATGGAAAGCTGGAGAAATAGTCGCTCCCGCCGTTTTGTGGTCGTCCCAGGAATTGGTGAGTTCGTCACGCTATTACTTCCGGTCCAAAATCTCTAGTCGGTCGTTTCAGGTAATTCTTCTTCAGATGGAAAACCGGTGCAAAACCCATGGAACATCACATGCTCGCTGTTTGAATTGGACCTTAATTACTTGACCAACTATTAGACCAACCATCAGGCCAACCATTAGACCGCGCAGAGTAGGCACGCGGCGTGAATCGCCACTCGTCTATGCATCACGACTTTACCGGACAAAAGGAGAAGATATGAGCGCAGTAAGACGGTTGCGGAATTTCTGGACACTGTGGGTTACGGCGGTTGTACTGGCTTGCTTCGGCAATGCAGTCGCTCAAGCGAGCTATAGAGTCACCGATTTGGGCGCTGAGGGGAGTGACAATCTGGCTTGTGCCATGTCTCTCAACGATCAAGGCTGGACGGAGATCATGTCTGGGAACTTGCCCCCGGGGCAGCAGGATAACATTTTCGGGACACTTCTAAACGGACGCGCACTGATAGGCGTCGACGGATTCAAGTTCGACCTGGGCACGCTCGGAGGACAGAACAGTTGGATGAACTGGGGCGAGATCAACGATTGGGGCCAGATAGTAGGTTTTTCCGAAACCGGTGTCCCAGACTCGAACGACGAAGACATTTGCGGCTTCGGCACACACCTTACGTGTCAACCGTTTCTTTGGCAATTATTCCACATGAGCGCTCTCAAGACGCTCGGCGGAAATAACGGGCAGGCGAGCGCGATCAATGACAGTGGACAAATCGTCGGATTTGCGGAAAACGGTAGCGCGGACCCCACATGCCCACCTCCGCCATTCCCGCGTAATCAGATTCAGTTGCCGGTGTTGTGGAAAAACGGCAAAGCCCAACCCCAAGCTCTTCCCACGGTGGATCGCGATCCAGACGGAGTCGCATTTTGGATCAACGATAAAGGCCAGGCCGTAGGCGACTCGGGAAACTGCACCGGGACGATTCTTCACGCCATATCGTGGGAAAACAACACTGCCACCCAGCTTCCTGACTACGGAACTGGCTCTCTCGCCCAGGGCATTAACAGTCAGGGCCAAATTGTTGGGACAGTCGGCAGTGCTGACAACACGACCCAATACGGCGCGCTTTGGCAGAACGGCGTCCTCACAAGCCTCGGCCTTCTGCCGGGAGATTTTGGCGGTCTAGCCAGCGGCATCAACGACAGGGGTCAAGTGGTGGGAAGCAACTTCGACTCCAACTTCAACTGGTCCCATGCCTTCATCTATCAGGACGGCGTGATGACCGACCTCAACACGCTGTTTCCCGCCAACGGCAACCTCTTCGCAACCATGGCTAACAAGATCAACGACCGCGGACAAATCTCGGGCATGGCGACCGTAATGAGCGGGCCGGAGATGGGCAACATCCACGCCTTTCTGGCAACCCCTGTTCACCAAAGCGTAGGCAAGTCGGTGGCAAACGTCGCACCTACGCGCCCGCAATCCAATGTGCATTCGAGTGGTGGCAACCAGCGTTTGCCGAGATTCGTACTCGGCCAATTCGGTCGATAACAGGCGGGGGTGGCCCACCTTTACGCTTCTTGTAAAGGTGGGCCACCTGCGGTCACAAGCCAAAAGGGAAGGTCAAAATCCCCAACCTAACGTCGCAGAACAGGAGCGAGAACGGGATCGAACTATTTCCGCGACGTTAGGATGGGGCACCCCTACTTGCAATCGACCTTGTTGTCTTGTGCGGCGGCGATCTGCCACTTACCATTGCGCTTCAACCAGGTATCGGTCCAGACTTGGCACTGCTTTGCGTCGGGATTCGATTTGTCTTTGCCGATGGCGTGCTCGCTGCCGTAGATGATGGCCACATCTTCGCCGAAGAAACGCACCTTGGCATCGTCAAGTGCGCAGCCGTGTGCCGAGTGTGGGCCTTTTTCATCGCGTAGCTCATCCGCCTTGTTGTAGCGCTCGCCGCCAGTGCTGGTGCCTTGGAAATCGTCGGCCAACAACTCAGAGATGACTCCATTGTTCGTGCAAACGCCTTCGGCCCACTTGCGCTCCATGTCGATCATGAACTTCGCGGTTTTGTCGTCAGGTGTGGCCCAATGGCTTTGCTGCGCATAGGCGGCGTTCATAAGGACTGCTACGCAGGTTACAAGGCACATCAAGTGCAGAAGTCGGAGACGCATCGTCCCTCCAGCATTTTAGTCACTATACACAGATAGCAGTGCGCGCAGCGACCTAGTTGCTCGCCCACTCCACGCCTCGACAGGCTAACGAGGCCAGGCGGAAAGAGCAAAGAAGTTGTACGCGCTGGAGAACACCTGCTTTCTCACCACAATTTCCGAGATAGTTATAAAGAACATCAAGTAAAGGAGCACGGCCAACGGGGGAATCCATTTGCGGAAGCGGTTGACGACCACTTCTAGACCGCCTGCGTAGATCAAGACAAAAGGAAGAAGCGCCCCAGAAATAATACGCCCGTTAATAAAGAACGGATGGAGGCGAGATGGACCGATACAATCGTGAAAGTCAAAGAGTAGCGAGATCCCAGCCAGGAAAAGAATTGAGCCGGAGACCAGCAAGAGGGATTGAAACCCGGCTAATCTTTGAGCGGGGGAGACCGCTCTTCGTCGCAACCAGAGATCAACTGCGAAAATCACAAACATCAGGGCAGACGAAAACACATATAGCCAATCCGCGCCCGCCGAGCGCATCCACTGCCCGTGCCATCGGTATTCGCCGTGCCAAAAGGTTCGTGTAAGCTGCAGTAGGAAGTAGGACAAGCCATCCGGTGTAAACAGCGGGTGGTGGAAGATGTCGGCAAAGGGTTTCGCAGTCCAAGTAAGTTCGTGCATTTTTGCACGGGCGCCGGTGAAGTCCCCGAGCACGAAGTAATTGCGCCCAATCCAGAGTAACGGAGGCCCAACGGCGGCGAGGGCGCTCGCACTTATGACTCCGATCCTGCGCAGCCGCGCCGCATCAGGTTGGCGCGCCCAAAACCAGAAGCTCGCTGCGAGGGCGCCGTACAACACGCAGTTGGAAACCTCCACCAGGAATGCCAACCCCACCAGGAATGAACCGAAGACCAATGACCAATACTCGGCTCGTTTACTATCTACAGCCTTCATCATCAGAATGAGCGCGATTGCGGTTAAAGGGGCAGATAGCACGTCCCGATTCATGCCAAAAAAAACGTCTTGCGGATATACGGCAATTAGCGCTGGGACAGCGAGGTAGAGAAATGGCCGCTCCGGATATACTCTTTGAACAAACCTGTACGAAAGCCAGACCAGCGACGCATAGACCATCGGGTTGAGAAATCTGACCCAGTAAGCCAGGCCCCAAGCTCTAAGTCCAAGAGCTGCTCCGAGGTTGTACCAGCCAGCAGCTGCCATGTAATAAAGAGGCGGGGATTGCGCCTCGAAGTTCGGCTTCTGTGCCCAGTCGCTAAGCTTCTGCACATAAAATGTTTGCCTAAGAGCCTCATCCCATGCTTGGGGAGGAAGTTGGTAAAGAGGGATTCGTGGGCCATTCCGATCCAAGTATTCTTGCGTATAAGTGTATTCCGGTGAAAAGTAAGGAATGAAGGTCTCAGCAAACGCAGGATCGGCCGGCGGCAACTGCTTGTTTGGAAGGTGTCCCTCAGCGAACATTCGGATCGCCAAGAAATGGGATGCTTCATCCGTGATGTTGAACAGAGGAAACGCGGCAGCAAAAACCAAAATGCGAATGGCCGCGTACACGCACAGCACAACAACAATTCGCCGAGCGTGGATGCGGGCAAATGCCTCGATAGGCGACTCAGCAGCGGAGACTGCATCGTCAGGCCGCAATTGCATCGCTGATTTCTTCAAGGCCGTCGAGATAACCGCATAGTTTCCATGCTGCCGACCAGCCCCAGTCGCGCTGAAGCGGGCCACCGCTGAAGGAAAAGGAGATTGATGATTATAGGCTCTGACTCACTCATGCGCCACCCGAAGGCTACGCTTCTCCGCTACGCCGTCGACGGCAAGCACGGGGCTGGCCCAGCTTTAGTTTGCTTGTAAAGGTGGAGCGATGAGAGCGGGGGTCCCGGGCGGAAAATCGGGACGCGGGCACTCCCCGCTTTGGCAAAATCCCGCAAGGCGGCGCCAGGACATCGACAGCCGTGGCCGCAGCGACATCAATTGCTGGGCGCGACCGTGACCGAGAAAGACTTTGCAAACTGGTGACAAACCTTTGACAACTCTGGGTCGCTCACTCGGCTATGATCGAAGGCCAAGCTGGTCGGAGAGGGCTCTGGATTTTCCCTGAAAACCGGCTTATGATGGCGGCCCCTGCTGGGATTGGTGGCCTAGGCAGTGAGCGTTTCGGAGGAAGGTTTATGTCCTGCAAGTCTCTTGCCTGGTTTGTTTTTTCTTTTTCTCTTCTTCTAATCGCTAGTGGTGCTTCTGCACTTCAGTTGGAAACTGTGCTCTACGCATTTCGGAATCCGGTATCCGGCGCCAACCCCGTTTCCAGCCTTGTCGCTGACGCCAAAGGGAATCTCTACGGCACCACCACGTCTGGTGGCAATATCCGTGGGAGTGGGTACTGCTCCATGGGATGCGGGACGGTTTTCGAATTGTCGCCGCCGGTTCCTCCTAGCACGAAATGGACAGAGACTGTGCTTCACAACTTCGCAGGAGAGCCGAAGGACGGCTGCAATCCTCAAAGCGGACCGATTTTCGATTCCGCAGGCAATCTCTATGGAACGACCCGCGCTTGTGGGAGCGGGTTCAACACCGGAACCGTTTACGAGCTGTCGCCGCCGCAGGCCGACGGCACGTGGACGGAAACTGTCGTATTCAACTTTCCCAGCGACGGAAGTTACGAAGGAGGGCAACCGGCGGGTGGCCTGGTCATTGATGCCAAGGGAAATCTCTATGGAGTCACCACCTACGGTGCTCCGAGTGGCGTGAACGGAGTGATTTATCAGCTCGCGCCGCCCGCAGCCAAAGGCGGGACATGGACTCAAGCAATCCTCTACTCGTTCCAACAGAACGCGTACTTGCCCTTCTCGGGCCTGGTCGCGGATAACAAGGGAAACCTTTACGGTACGACTGAGTATGGAGGCACCGGATCGTGCGATAACGATACCGGCACCGGGTGCGGAACAGTCTATCGGCTTTCTCGGCCCGAGAAGCGCGGAGGATCGTGGGTGTTTGACATTCTCTACAGCTTCGTAAATCACGGCGACGGGCAAGGCTACTATCCGGTCGCCAGTCTGGCGATTGACAGCAAAGGCGCTCTCTACGGAACGACAGAAATTGGAATTAAGTGCACTGGCAATGTTTTTCAACTCGTGCCGCCGTCCCGTTCACATAGAGACTGGACGGAGAATATCCTCTACGCATTTGGCAAGCAGCCGGACGGTGCCAACCCCGGCGCAGGCGTAGTGCTCGACAACGCAGGCAGGGTTTACGGCACGACACAAGAAGGTGGAGCGCATTGCATTGATGGAGGTTGCGGCACGGTCTTTGAACTCACGCCGCCATCGCGGACCGGCGGCGCCTGGAAGAAAAAGTTATATAGCTTCGATGGGAAAGACGGATCTTTTCCCACCGCCAATCTCGTCATTCTTGGCGGAAAGATTTACGGGACGACGCTCTATGGCGGGGGAAATCCGAACCGCGGAACGGACAACGGATTGGTGTTTGCGATTAAGTGGTGAGCCCGCCGGGGCCCCGCGAATGGTTCGGATTGGGAGGCCGGCATGACTTACCCTTGCGGAGGTTGCGGGTTTACGCTGAGCGCAGCCGCAAAGATACCGTGAAGATTGCGACATCGGTCTAGCCCACTTTTACGTTCCTTGTAAAGTTGGGAACGATGAGGTGGGCGGTGACGGGTGGAAAATCGGGACGCGGGCTGCATTTACTCCGCACTTCTGCAAAGCCCCGCAAAGGCGGGCCAGGACACCGACAGGCGTGGCCGCAGCGACATCTAATTGCTGGGCGTGACATTGTCCGGATCGTGTAGCGTCATCACGGCAAACTTCCAACCGCTATCGCCTTCGATGACAGGTCAAGCCAGAACCGGGATTGGGTGGGCCACCCGACGGTCTAAAATCAAAATTCCACTTGAACTTCACAAAAGAAGAGCGAGATTGAGAGTCGGACTATTTCCGTGGCGCATAGGATGCGGCACCGGGCAGAAGTGCTAAGGCTTTCGGTGTTAACGTGGCTATCTGTAGGTCAGGGAGAATGATTCTAGGATACGTCTATGTTACGCAAGCTTGGCCTCGCAATTTCGTATTTCATCGCGACCGTTTTCATCTTGTCGATTCTGCTGCCTTCGATTTACTGTCTCCGCCATGGATGCAGGGGACCGGGCGAACTCGATGCTTTTATGCCTGCCTTCGCTCTTTTTCCGTTTGGCGCAATCGCCACGGCTTTCTCATTGCGCAACGCCATACAACAGATCAGAAAAAGACAGCCGTGGTCTTCTTCTCGGTACAATTGTTTTCATCGCGTGGGTAGTTTATGAGACGGCATTTCATCGTGGCTTTCCTCATTAGAGGTGTTTCAAGAATAGGGTTTGGCGAGGGCACGACTTCAGCCGCGACGTGTGACTGTCTGTACGCCGACGAGAATAAGATGGCTATCTTACGCAAACTAGGCCTGGCAATCACGTATTCCATCGCAAGCCTTTACTTCTTCTCGATTCTGTCTCCATCCATTTACTGTCTCCGGCACGGATGCAGGGGGCCGGAGGGCGACGCTTTTATGCCCGCCTTCTTTCTTACTCCGGTTGGCACGATCGCTACGGCTTTCTCGCTGTACAACGCCATACAACAGATCAGAAAAAGACAACCGTGGTCTTGGGTTTTCTGGCCTGTTGCAGTTATTTTCGGGATTGTTCTGCTCGGCGCAATTGGTTTTATCGCGCTCTTGATTTATCACCTTGCATTTCATCGTTAAGAGCGAGTTTCCACCGTCCATCCGAACTGCGATCGAAACCAGAAAAGGCCTCCACCTGCGGAGGTTGCAGGTTAGGCAGAGCGCAGTTAAATTAGATGCGAGTGTTTGGAGGTGTACATGAAAAAGCCCGTTGCGGTGGAATCTGCTTCTGCATTCATCGGTGAGAGGATCAAGGAACTTGGGGACTGGCGCGGGAAGACGCTCGCGAAAGTGCGCGACATCATACACGCCGCGGATCCTGAGATCGTCGAAGAACGGAAGTGGGTTAAACCGAACTCGTCGGGCACTCCCGTCTTTTCGCACAATGGCATCGTTTGCACGGGAGAGACGTACAAGAGCGTCGTCAAGTTTACCTTTGCCAAGGGAGCTGCGTTGAGGGACCCTTCCGGTCTGTTCAACTCCAGCCTCGAGGGGAATGTCAGGCGCGCTATCGACATCCACGAAGGCGACAAGGTTGATGAGGCGGCTTTGAAGGATCTCATCCGCGCTGCCGTGGCGCTCAATGTCATAGGCAAGAGCAAGCCGAAGCCCCGGCGAAAATCCACGACCTAACTTTCGCAAAGAGCACGAAATTTAGCATGAGCCACCCGGGTTGGAACCTGCGAGAGCGTACGAAGTTTGGCCCTCGCGGTCTATCTGACTGGCTGCGAACCGGTGATGAGGATGTCCACGAGTCTTCTGGCGCTTAGCTGCCAATCAGGACCGGACGCCACGTGCGAGACGCCGATCAGTGCGCGGAGCAGGTCGAATGGCTCGAGATCTCGACGAATATCGCGGCTTTTAATGGCGCGCCTCACCAACGAATCAATCGCTCCTTGAATCTGAGCGCGTGAACCTTCAAACAGCTTTGACGACCCCCCGACGACCGAGTTCAGTGCCGGGGCGATGATCTGCTTGGTCGCGATGTAATCGACGAACAAGAGCATCCAGGCTCGCAAGGCTTCAACCGGAGGCATGGCGTCGGA
>Ga0228598_1000027_pt1 | contig 20192 bp, 15 predicted proteins | sample CZU4metagenome_FD_182726 | JGI IMG/M metagenome (GOLD analysis project Ga0228598, IMG submission 182726) | Spruce rhizosphere microbial communities from Bohemian Forest, Czech Republic - CZU4 | ecosystem: Host-associated > Plants > Roots > Rhizosphere | place: Czech Republic: South Bohemian... | reverse complement strand
CCGCTCAGGCGAGGCAAGGCCGCTTCCTGCTCTGCGTGTCCGAAGCTGAAGATTGGGATGCGTGGCATGGCGGAGAGTGTTGTCGCCCTAGGGTTGCTCCGCTCGGCTGATCAGGCTCACCCGGAATTGCGGCACCACCAGCGCTTGCTCGACCGTAGGCAGGTTCAGCGATGCCAGCTTCGAAGCAATTGCCTGCGCGTCGGAAGTCGCGCCTGTGCTGGTATAGGCCCGCCACAAGAGTCGCATGGATTCCGGATCGCCCGCGCCTTCTTCTAGATGAGGAATCGCTTCCGCGAGTTTTCCTTGTGCGACCAAAACGGCTCCGGCTGCGCCGTGATAACAAAGCTGGATGACCTGGCTGCGGCTCGTGCCTGCCATGGTTTCGAGTTGATTCACTGCTTTCGAGGCTGAGTCCATGTCCCGCTCTTCCGCCAACCGTGCAGCCCGGACTCGCAAGATTCGCGCCAACTCCTCGTCGTGGTCGCTGGCGGAAATCTCATGCTCTTCCCCCAGCACATCCTGGGCAGCCTGCAATTGCTTGATTGCCGTTTTTGGATCGGGCTCGTACATGCCCAGAATCCGGTGAGTCTCGGCTTCGAGCCTTGCCAGCCCTGCGGAGTGAGCGTGCCTGGCGACATCGTTCAATGCCCTCTCTGCCTGCTTGCGGTTGTTCTCGCGAATCCAGGTCACAGCCGATTGCAACTCACGTTGCACTTTGTCCGCGTTGCTGGGAGCGAAAACGATGGCCCGGTCATACTCCTCGCGAGCCTCCAGTTCCTTGCCCATCAGCGCATAAGTATCGGCAACGCCGACTTCCGAGCCAAAATTGGGATCGATTCGGATGCTCATGCGGAACTGCTCGAGCGCGGCATCAAGTTTGCCTGCCATGCGAAGAATCTCGCCGTAGGAATCATGCGGGTTGGGCTGGTCGGGTTCGAGCGCGACATAGCGGTCCATCGCTGCGAAAGCTTTTTCGAAATTTCCCGTATCTGCGTATCCGTAGGCCACATCGTTCAGCGCGGCAGCGTAGTTCGGGTTCAGTACCAACGCGCGTTCCAACACCGTGATCGCCTGCTCGTAGCGTTGTTGTTGCATCAGCCAGTCGCCGGCTAGGTAGGCCAGGCGCTGGTCGTGTGGATACTTCGCCAGCAAATCGTTCATGGCTGCAATCGCGGGCAGACAATTGTTCTCCTGCGCGTCCGCCAGCCAGCGGATCAGCAATTGCTCGCTCAGGCTCACCTTGACAGCTAACTGACGCGCTCGCTTGCGTCCGGCCGTTTGTTCCGCCGGATCCTGGCTCATGCGGGAAATCAGGATGAAGGCCTGGGCAAAATCAGGGTCTGCCTTGGCCGCTGCTCGCAGGTCCTGCAGCGTCTCCGGAATGCGGTACTCCTCGAATTCCTGCATGGCCTTTTCGTAGCTGTTTCGGGCCTGTGATGAGGAAGTCGTAACCGGAAGTTTGGCAGATGCATTTTTCTGCCTGGGCTGAACCGCATTGGATTCAGCCGACGCGAGCCCATTCCAAACCACCAAAGACGAGAACACCTGCAGGTAGAGACACCAGCGGCGAAGCATTTTCCCCCCGGAAACTGTTGATTTCTTGCTTCTTATCCGACGAGCGTATCACGCGGTTTCGACCCCAGAAAGTTACCTAGGTTACGCTCCAAACGGTTGATTTTTCGCGCAATTTCGTCTGCATCCGAACCGCTCGAAGGTGTGATCTCTCGGCACACCTTGGCTTCCCCCTCGACTCACGATTTGCGCGTAGGCGCCGGCGATGCCAGAATGAAAACCCCTTACTAGCGGGAGGGAATTCAGGCTGAGAGACCATCGGAAGGAATAGGAACGAAATGTCAAAATCTTTATTCTTGTTACTACTGCTGAGCGCCACGATTCTATGGAACAGCTTGCCTGCCGCATCTCAAGACATTTCGCGGAAGACGCCCCCGACGCCCCCAGCCTATTGCCACCCGTGTCTGTTTTATGGCGGCGACTTCGACCCTCATAACAAGGAAGCGAATTCTTTGGCCAACGAACTCACGACCGCCGTCGTCAGCGGCGCGCGAGTTTTTGTTCCCTTTATCGTGCCCGCCGGAAAGACATGGACGGTGACCGCCCTGTTTTCCAACAATCTCTCCTACGTAGATGTAATTGATCCTCAAGAAGGACTGTGGTCGATCTCGAAAGGCATGAGTCAGGGCAACGGCGGGACGATCGTTGCGGACGGCGCGGCTCCTGCCACATACATCGCCACCGGCCGGCATGGCTTCGGGCAAGCGGAATACACGTTGATGTTAACCATCGATCCGCCCGTGAAGCTGAAAGCTGGTTTGTACTGGATGACCGCAATACCAGAATGCAAGAATCCTATAGACCGCGCCTGCGCCAGCGCCTCCTATTATCTGTCCGATGTTGAGGACGTTCCGCGCAAACATTTTGTCGGGCGTGAACCCAACGATAGATCCTGGTATTTCTCCGGCGAATTTGGATATTTTTACTATCCGACGTGGGGCACCAACGGCGCTTGTCAAGGCACCGGATGTGACCGATTTTCAGCCGGGGCCGTCGGGAAAGAATCCCCCGAGTAGAAGCGCAGCTAGCACATCCACGAACTCCATTCGCGTTCGTCGAAGTTCAGCAGGAGCGAGCGGCCTGGGTTATATTGTCTGCCACGGGATTCTAGTTCCCTCCACAGCCCCGTGAAGGAAGAGGCCGGAATGAACCGAGTTGCAAAGCTGGCGTCTCTGGCGGTTTTATGTCCCACGATCTTTGCGGGCGTCGTTCCGTCCGCACTGGCGCAAGCACGGCAACCGGACGCCGCCGCGGTCGCCCGGCGCAACGCGACCGAAAGCGAACTCGAATCCATGGCCATCATTGAACGCAAGGTCATGGTGCCCATGCGCGACGGCAAACGCATGCAGGCAGATATCTACCGACCCAAGGACGAGTCAAAGAAATATCCCATCATTTTTGTGCGCACTCCATACAACTTCAATTACTGGGACTTGGATTTGGGCGCGCCTCGCGACATGACCATCCCACTGGAAGCGGTCAAGCACGGCTACGCGTATATCGAGATGAACGAGCGCGGCCGCTACTTCTCCGAAGGTGACTACGACATTCTCGGCGTGCCGCTCACCGATTCCGACGATGCGCTCGACTGGATGGGAGGGCTGCCATGGTCTTCGGACAAGGTCGGCCTGATCGGCTGCTCCTCGACGGCAGAATGGCAGTTAGCCGTGGCCTCGCGCGGCAACAAGGCGCTCACGACGTTCATCCCCGAGAGCTTTGGCGCCGGCGTCGGCCGCGTCGGCCCTTATTATGAGCAGGGCAACTGGTTTCGCGGCGGAGCGGTGCAGATGCTTTTCGGGTCGTGGCTCTATGACTACGGGCTCCTCGTCAAAGACGGACGTCCTACGTTTCCGGCGGGCATGACGCAGGAGGAGTTGGCGACTGCTGCCAAGTCCTACGATCTTTCCGCGCACCCACCCACGATTGAGTGGTCCAAGGCGCTTCAGCATTTGCCGGAGAAAGACATCTACGCCGCGATCGGCGGCCCGCGCGGCATCTTTGCCGACACAACGCCCTCCGGTAAGCCGGGAATGATCGCGCGTACGCCCAACGATCCATCGTGGTACCAGGGCGGACTTTGGAACGACAGCATGCGCATTGACCTTCCCGGACTTTGGCTCATGACCTGGTATGACGTCAGCATTGGGCCGAACCTGGCTGCATACAATTACGTTCGCAGCACCGCCAGCCCCGCGGTCGCCGCCGAGCAGTACGCTGTCATCGCGCCCGTCAGCCATTGCGGTTACAAGCGCGCCGCCGAGCACACTATCGTCGGCGAGCGCGACATGGGCGACGCCCGCCTCGACTATGACGCCATCACCTACGGATGGTTTGACCACTTCCTCAAAGGCGACGACAACGGGATTCTTGCCAAGACTGCCAAGGTTCGCTACTACACGATGGGCAGCAACAAGTGGCAGTCGTCTGACTCCTGGCCGCCCGAGGGCGCAAAGCCCGTGACGTATTACCTGGCCAGCGCAGGACACGCCAATTCGCTTTACGGAGATGGATCTCTGCTTGCCACAGCGGAGCCCAAAGATAGCCCCGACAAATTTGTTTACGATCCCATGAACCCCGTTCCCACTCACGGAGGAGACTTCTGCTGCCTAGGCGCGGAGTACAAGCCCGGCGCGCTCGATCAGCGCAGTCTCGAAGTGCGCGACGATATTCTCGTTTACAGCACAGGTCCACTCAAGGAGGGCATCGAGTTCAGCGGCCCCATCGACGTTACGCTTTATGTGTCGAGCGACGCCAAGGACACGGACTTTACCGTGAAGCTTATCGAGGTGCTGCCCGACGGCACGGCCTACAACATCGAAGAAAATATTCAGCGTGCCCGCTATCGCGAAGGCTATACCAAGCCGCCGGTGTGGATGGAAAGAGGCAAAGTCTACAAAGTCACGTTCCAGCCCATGCAAACCAGCATCTACTTCGCACCGGGACACCAGTTGCGCCTCGAAATCAGCAGCAGCAATTTCCCGCAATTCGACCGTAACCTCAACACTGGCGGCGACAACTACGATGAATCACACGGCGTCGTGGCCCACAACGAGGTCCATCACTCGACGCAATATCCTTCGAGCATCACGCTAAGCGTCGTGAAAAGGTGAACGTCGTGGGAAAATAGGTTGGAGCGCGCCGGTAGTTTCGGGGCCAAAAATTCCGGTGAATTGTGCTAAATTCGAGAGGAAGTGAGTTTGTGAAAGGATGCAGCCTCCAATCTACGGGCCGCTGGCTTCGCTTGGCTGGCGCGGTAGTCACCTTAGCATTTGCTTTGGCCACGCCATCCGCAGCCCAATCGCAAGGACAGAGTACGACGCCTCCTTGCTCCGACGTTCCTCCGATTTTGCAACGAGGCACACAGCCAGCTTTGCCTCCCTGTCCTGACCCGCCGGTCGCGCCGCGCCCCGCGGACTCCGTACCCACGCGTTCGCTGACTCCCTCCGAAGCCTTGATCGAAAGGGCCAGAGAGGCGGCGTTCCAGTTTTCCCAGAAGCTTCCTAACTTTATTTGCCAGGAGTTCATGTCGCGGTTTACCCAGCGAGGCCGCGAGGGGAAAATGCCACTGGACACGGTTTCGGCTGAAATCGTTTTTGAGGACGGGCAGGAAAATTATCGTAACGTGAAGATCAATGACCGCCCCACGGACAAGCCCCTGCAGCAGATCGATGGGTCCTGGTCAACCGGAGAATTTGCGTCCATACTGCTTGATCTTTTTCACCCCGCTACACACGCGCAATTCCGGCCCGGTGGTGCCTCTCCTATTTCGGGTTTCAATGCCCAGGTTTACGACTTTCAGGTGCAGAGCGAAAATTCACACTGGATGTTGCATGCCGGCTCTCAGAATGTGTCTCCGGCTTACGCAGGCTCCGTATGGATAGATCCAAACACCGCGCGCGTCCTGCGAATCGAGATGCAGGCCCGCAACATACCGTCAGATTTTCCAATGGATACGGTCGAAACCGCGCTTGATTATGCGAATGTGAGCCTTGGCGAGAGATCGTTTCTGCTTCCGGTCCATGCCGAGGCCTTGGGTTGTGAACGCGGTACCAGCAACTGCAGCCACAACATCATTGACTTCCGAAACTATCACGAATTCAAATCCGAGATCAAGATTCTTCCCCATTGATTTCGCTCGGGCAAGCATGCGTACATCAATCCTCAATCGCCGCCTGCATGTGGTGGACGAAAACCGTGCTTATCAGACTCGCGACATCTCCACCGAGCCCTCCCTTAGTGCTTATGGGAATCGCCAGCCGAGTCACCCTGCGACGGCTTTTCCGCGGCCACGACCAGCAATGATTCCGGCCCCACGCCGCTCCCCGTCAGATAAGGCACCATTGTGGGAGATACCGATTCATATCCCACATCTTTCGCGGTCTTATTAGGCGCATAGAACATCAAGTGCGGGGGCACGAAACCGCTCTTCTTGGACTCGGAGTCGTAGACGTAATTTTCACTCGACATCATGAAAAGGAAACCGGGCCCCGGCGTTTTGAAGCGGCCATCCTCATATCCCTTCGCTATGTCGTCCTTGATCTCTGCCTCTGACTTGCCCTCTGCCCGTAGTTCTTCCCTGCGCAGATAAGCAACCATGATCGTTCGGCTGCCTTCGGCGTCGAAGCATGCCGGCGCCGACGAAGTTTGCGTTGTCCCTCTGAATGACCGCTCAATCAAACAACTAAAGCCGTTCGTGCCTTCGCGAACTTTCTCGTAGCCTTTGGGCCCCAAAATATAAACTGTGGCCTTACTCGATACCTCGGTTGGGGCTGCGCTCAAGGCCAGTGCGATCTGCTGTTCGCGCGGGGTGGAAGCGGTTGCTAAGTGCACTTCCCGCGTGGGTTCCTGAGGCGTGTCTTGCGCTGCAGCACTGCTGAATAGGACAGCGACTGACAGGAGGCCAGCAAAAGTTCCTTTCATCCAGTTCATAAGATTCGTTCCTTTCTCGTAGTCAGGCGATCAGCTGTGTTCGCAAATCCGCCCACCGTCGGAAGGTATATTCGATCAGGGCCAACCATCTCAATTCACAACAGCTAGCTTCTGCATCTACAGTTAGTATCCGATCAGGAGACACGCGGGAGACATCCGGAGACCGTACTGTCCAGCTGAATTTAACAAACCAATTAGCCTCTACAGGCGTCGATAGGAGAGGTGACCAAACGATGCTAGACTTTCCTACGAACGGGGCGGCCACGGTGAATAACGGGAACCAGACGATACGCTTTGGGGCGTTTGAAGCCGATCTCCCCTCTGGAGAGATCCGCAAGTCCGGAAGCCGCATCAAACTCCAGGATCAACCCTTCAAAGTACTGCAGATTCTGCTGGAGCACCCGGGAGACCTGGTCACTCGCGAGGAACTGCAGTCCCGTATCTGGCCGGAAGACAGTTTTGGAGACTTCGACCACGCAGTGAATGTCGCGGTCGGCAAGCTTCGCGCCGCGCTAGGCGATTCAGCCGAAAATCCTTCCTTCATTGAAACGGTGCCGCGTCGTGGTTACCGCTTTGTGGCCAGGTTGGACGAAAGTCCGGCGGATACGCATCCGCAGCTACCTGCGATCAACGGTGATCGGCCCGGCAAAGTGCTATCGGGATTCAACCGCACGCTCATGGCACTTCTCGCAATCGTGATCTCCGGGATCCTCGTCGGCTCCGGCGTTTACGTCGGCCACCGAACGGCCAAATGGCCGCCGCCAGATTTTCAACGGCTGACCTCTAGTCGCGGCACGGTGTACTCAGCAAGGTTTGCGCCTGATGGTCACGGCGTGATCTATGCCGCCTCCTGGGACGGCGGACCAACTGAAATATTCTCCACCGACCCGAAAATCCCCGGAGCGCGAAGCCTCGGATTCACCGCAACTCAGCTGCTAGCGGTTTCCTCTTCAGGCGAAATGGCGGTACTGCAGCCGGTCTCTAATCGCTTCTTGTTCGCAGGCCGGGGAACTCTTGGCCAAGTCCCACTGACGGGCGGATCTCCTCGTCAGCTCGCTGAAAATATCGACTGGGCTGATTGGTCTCCGGACGGGACGACGCTGGCGGCCGTCCGCAATGTAAACGGCAAACAGCGCCTTGAATTTCCACTCGGCCATGTTCTATATGAAACTGCTGGCTGGATCGGCCATCCGCGTATCTCGCCCAAAGGGGATCAAGTCGCATTCCTCGACCACCCGCTCTATCCTGACGACAAGGGTGTCGTCTCGATTGTCGATCTTGAGGGACACAAGAGGGTTCTCTCTGCGTCCTGGGTAAGTGTCGAAGGGTTGGCATGGTCGCCCGATGGAACCGAGATCTGGTTCTCGGCTGCCCAAGCCGGAACCGAACGTCAAATCTATGCTGTGGATCTGAAGGGTCATCAACGTCTGATCTTCCGTTCACCTGGGGGAGTCACGCTGCAGGACATCGCGTCCGACGGCAGAGTTCTTTTAACCCGCGATGAACAACGAGTCGGAATGATGGCTCTGGCGCCGGGAGCCACCACGGAGAAAGAGGTCTCATGGCGGGACTGGTCGGTCCCAACCGATATCTCCAGTGACGGCAACACTGTGCTCTTCGACGAAGAGGGAGTTGAGTCTGGATCAACCTATACCGTCGCGGTGCGAGACATGCGCGGATCGCCTCCGATTCCACTGGGCCAAGGAATGGCGGGCCATTTATCTCCGGATGGAAAATGGGCGACCACGATTGTTTCCGATGCGCATCTGCTGCTGTTGCCGACTGGAGCAGGCACGGCCAGGCAAATGGACCCAAGCGACCTTCAGCAGTATTGGCACGGAGCTAGCTGGATGCCGGATGGCAAGCAAATCGTTTTTTCCGCAAACCGGCCCGGGCATGCCGTTCAGTGTTTCGCTCAAGACATAGACGGTGGCAAACCACGTCCTGTGACGCCGGAGGGAGTTACTTTCTGCCTGATTTCACCGGACGGCAAATTGATTGCCGGCAACGGTCTTGCTGGTGGCGGAGGCTGGTTGTATCCCGTAGAAGGTGAACAGCCGCGCCCGATTCCAGCCTTGCAGGCGGGCGAAGGTTTCGCATGGACCTCAGATCCGCGCTGGTTGTACGCGTATCAGTGGAATCAAGCGCCGGCCAAGGTCTATCGCTTGAATGTGCTGACCGGCCAGAGGCAGTTTTTCAGAGAGATGGCTCCCCCGGACGTAGCGGGACTTCATGACATCTCTCACATTTATTTCAGCACTGACGGTCGGGCATACGTTTACAGCTACACTCGCCTGCTTTCCGAGCTCTATTTGGTTAAGGGGCTCCAGTAATCTGCCTTTGCGTGATTTGCAGCAAATGGTGTCAGCGACTCAACGCTGACTGCCTGAATTCCGAAGGAGAGCGACCATAAGCTTCGCGAAATGCGGCGCTGAAATGGCTGTGACTGGAAAAGCCAAGTTCCTGGCTGATATCCGTCAGGTCGTCATAGAGTGCGAGAAGGTCCAGCGCCCGGGCAAGCCGCAGGCGCAACTGATAACGATATAGGGGCAGTCCTTCTACCTGCTGGAAAACTTGTGTGAGATAGACGGGAGAACCGCGCACCTCAGCGGCAATTTCGGCCAACGTCCAACGTCGCGCCGGATCGCTCGCCAACACAAGCTTCACTCGGTCCACCAACCGCTGCCGTCCGAAAGTAGCTCCCGGAGTGTGAGTGGTACGCGGGCCCAGAGCCCTTCGTACGAGGGTCAAGGCCAAGCTCTCTGCCTCCAGGGGTTCGGCGATTTTCTGGCGCAGACTGTGTCGTAACAGCGCCACTAGCGCTTGTGTCCGTGCATCAATCCGCAGGCGCGGCTGCCGAAACCAAAGGTTCGCGCCATCGCGCATTAGGGCAGTCGGCGCTAATTCACGCAGCATAGCTTGGCTGATAACCAACGTCAAACTGGCGTCACCACCCGGCACGGGATGACCGATGCGGTAGCCTTCAAAAGCATTGAAAAACAGGACTTGGTTGGCTTCGGCTACAGCTTGGTCAAGTCCAACGTGCCGCACGTATACGCCGCGGTACGGAAACACCAATTGCGTGGTAGTCGTGCACTCTTCCGCGCTCTGGTGGCGGCATGTACCCCTGCAGTATGTGTCCCGAATGGTAACGACTGGAGATGTTAGCAATGAGTCAACAACAAACTCGGGGACTGGTTTCGTTTCGTTCCTGAACGCCATACTGTGTACCGGAGCGGATGAGCGGTTTTCTCTCGATGATGAAAGCGAAGCGCCAGCTCTAAGGTATCACGCCCGTTTGGCACTGGCTCACGTGTTCCGGCGAGCCGCATCACTGGATCCGAGTAGCATCATTGAATCGCAATCGAAAGATGCGAAGGACAAAGCGCTTTCAAGAAATCCCGGGCGTCAAAGATTTCTCCGGCGGCGAATGCGCCTGCTGTCTTACCCCGCATACTGACGACGCGTTGTGTCGCTTCCACTACGAGAGGCGCAGTAAACGCGTAGATGTCTCGCCCGGTCGCTACTACGCGGCGTTCCTCGTTTCCCACGCGCGCCACTACTTCAACCAGGAAAGTTTGCGTCGAACGTCCGGTCTCGTCGGTCGCGGGCGGCGGCGATAGGTCCGGATCGTCCAAGTCTTTAAGTGGGGCTAGCGTCATGTAGGTGCAAATCTGGGATGTCCTTAAGTGACGCGGAATCGTAACGCTGTCCGCCGTGGTGAATTCTCCGACGACGACCTGCGTTCCTATGGGAGGTGGGAAAGTCCAATTGACAACCGGTGCGTCGTCGGTACGGAACTGCATTTGATGGTTGGAGAAGACAAGTCGCCGTCCGCTCCTCCGCTGCCGCGAAACTTGGCTCGTAGCTCTCGTTCCAAGAGTCGGCTTCCAGCTACTAAGGGCATAGGCGATGCAAATCTCATCTGCGGCTGTCCAATCTCCCATGGCCGCAGTCGCAAGCAGGTCACCGAGTCCACCGTAAAAGGCCATCGCGGGCACAATCACAATGCCTGCCTCGCGTGCTCGATCAGCGTAGCGCTCGAATGTATCTGCGTTGGCCTCTATTTCGGCCGCGATGTCCAAGTAAGGAATTCGCGCGCGCAACGCAGCTTCGATCACAGGTGCGGAGGTTCTGGCGAAAGGTCCAGCGCAATTGATGACAGCCGCTGAACCAGCCAGCGCGCGATCGAGAGATGGTGGGTCTTCGATGCTTGCGGGCCGTAAGTCGAGTCCCGGATGCACATCCCCCAGAGCATTCAGCTTATCGGGATCTCGCCCCGAGAGCACCGGTGTCCATCCACGTTGTCGTAACTCGGAAACGACAAAGCGTCCTGTATGACCGTACGCGCCAAAAACCGTGACTCTTTGATTCGATGTCATCGGAGAATCCCTAGCGTGGCAAGCGATTTGTCGTTCCACAACTTCGCCGCCTCTTCCGCGATGAGGTCCGGCATTTCTTCGGGGAAGAAGAGATTTGCGCCTTCCACTCTTCTTATGCCCCGTGAGCGGGAAAGAGTGCGGTCGAGCCACTCGGCCCACTTCACGCCGAAGAGCACGTCTTTTAACCCCCAGACCATGCGGGCTGGCCCTTTCCATTGATGCAGGTTCTCGCGTATTGCGACGAGGGAGTTTGTTCCCATGGAAACGGCGTACTCGTTTACCTGGGATTTCTTGAGTGGCGTTTCAACCAGCGGGCGGAAGTAGGTCTCGATAGTTTCGTCCGCGAGGTTTTCGGGGTGCGTGAAGGCGAGGCCGCCCATTCCTTGCGGTGACCGGGCGAGTTGCTTGTCCTTCAATTGAGGAACGATGAATTCGTCCACGAAAGTGCCTTTCTTTGCCTCTTCGATGAATGGGAGAAACTGCGGCGGAGGGCTGTTTTCGTCTACATCGCAATTGGTCAGGAGTAGAGTTCTGACTCGACTGGGATACTTTGCCAGGAACAGCTGAGCGACCAGCCCGCCGCTATCATTGGCAACCAGATCCACAGCGTCGATGTGAAGCGAGTCCAACAGCAAGGCGAACATGGTCGCCTGTGTTTCAGGAGAAATCTTTTGTCCCTTCGGCGTTTGCGTGTAGCCCATGCCCATAACGTCGGGGGCGATGCAGCGACGGTATGCTTGGAGCCTCTCGAGCGCCCCGCGCCACTGGAAGCCGTTGAGGGGATATCCGTGGATAAATAAAGCCGCTGGCCCATCACCGCGCTCGACGTAGGCGACACGGCTGAGAGGCAGATCGGCGAATCGCCGCGATGCGTGAAAAGCTTTGGCGTCGATTGTTTTTGGGTTTGCCGGTTTTGCAAAGTCCACGGTCGGCGACAGAAGCATCGCGCCGGTTGCCGCCAGGAAACCGCGCAGAAAAGTTCTTCGTTTCATTGGCTCTGGCTCTCTCTCCGACTTCGAATCAGGCGACCGCGGACTCCGTCCGCGGTCCTTGGGTTGGCCTGTGCAGCATAGGTTTTGGGGAAAAACTTAAGGCGCGGTTGCCAGTTCTCTTTTCGAGGCTTGCTCTTCCACCAGCAGCCAGTGTTCGCGCAGTTCCTTGTCGAATTCCTGCCAACGCTCTTCGGGGAAAAAGATTCTGGCATCGTTAAATTCGACGCGGCGTCGAGTACCCGGAATATTTTCGGCGAGCCAGTGTGACCACTTCACCGGGAAATACACGTCATCCGTGCCCCAGACGATCAAGGTTGGCGCCTTCAACGTTCTTAGCTGTGGCTCAATGGCGAGAGTGTGCTTGTTGTCGAAGGCGGCGAGAAAGCGTTCCAGATCGTGCGTTCGTTGGGGGTTCTTGACGAACGGACGCAAGTAGGTTTCGATGCTGTCGTCGCTCAGTTGGTCCGGATGCTCATAGGCTGGTCCCAAAGCCTGGGGCGATCGATAGATACTCTTGTCCGCTAACATCGCATCGAGCGTTCCGCGCAAGCCCCCACTAGCGGCCATCGCAAGAAATGGTTTGAAAGCCTCGGGCGGCCAGTTATTGTGCGTGTCACAGTCGGTGAGTGTGAGGCTTCGCACCCGTTCCGGATACAGCGCCGCGAAAATCTGTGAAATGCCTCCACCGCTGTCATTGCCTACGAGGTCCACCTGATCGATGTTCAAAGCATCGAGGAATTCCTTGAGCATCTTCGCATTGGCGGTGACCGACACGTCCTGATTCGGCGCGATTTCGGTGTCGCCGTGGGCCAGCAAGTCCACGGCAATGGCGCGCCGGATATCCGACAAATCCGCTAACTGGTGACGCCACAAATGGCTGTTCAGCAAAACTCCGTGAACGAATAGCGCAACCGGCCCAGAGCCTTGCTCGATATAGCTGATACGGCCTGACGCGGTCTGCACACTGCGCCGGACCGGCAACGATTTGTTGTCAGATGCCGCTGGAGCACTCAATCCTTGTTTCGAAGTCATTATGTTTTCCTTTCCGTACGCATGTCCCAACAACGCCACGCTCAGGCACAAGCCTGCGATAAGAGCGCTCGTTCTCTGTACCGCGACGGGCTGGGCTAGCCGACGCAGGCGATGAACGCTCGCGAGTGATAGGTGGACGCTCATGGCTAGCCTCTCCCTGACGAAGAACTGGCTTCCTTCAGCTTCTGGGCGCACTCGTCGCAGCACACTTCGACAGTTTTGCCACCGATTTTGACCTTGATGGCGCCCTCATCCAATTTGCAATCGCACGCTGCACAAGTTCTCTCGACCATGATTTTGTCTCCCACTAGAATTCCCGAAGATCGGGTGAATTCAGTAGGCCACTGCGGACGAGAGCGCCGCTATCAGAATCTTTAGCGATTTATGGAGACCCGCACTACGTGGATGGAGGGTGCGGAGTCTACTTTAAGAGCCTGACGACGCTGATTCCGAAAGCGACCGCAGCTTGCATCAATGGGCGCTGGCAGCGTGAGCGGCGGCCGGAACCGATTGGGTGATCTCAACGGAGTCCGGTTGAGTCCAGACCGGCTTCCCGCTGCTAAGGTCGAGTCGGTTCATGGTGACCTTCAGATGGTGGTGATCCACCTCGACCAGCAAATAGTGATAGTTGATCTCTTTGCTCTGGAACGGGTCGCTGGGAGCGCGTTCAATGGGATAGGCGTGAGCTCCCGCTCCACCTGACACAAAATAAGTGACTCCGCCGTGCTCATGGCGTTCGTAATTGTGTACATGTCCGGAAAAAACCACAAAACGAGCATTCATGTGTTGCTGGCGGGCTTCCAACATTGCCGCTAACTCTTCCTCGTGCTTACGTGACGAGTGCCCTCCGCCATATTTTTTTTCATCAGAAGAACTTGTGTACGGAGGATGGTGCAGCACGATGAAAACGAAATCAACATCTCCAGGTACCGTGTCCAACATTTGCGTCAGCCATTGCCCCTGTGGGCCGGAGGTTTCGTTGAGCGAGCTGTCGAGCACCAATATCAAACTGTTGGCTGCGCGGACGGAATAGTATCGACTGTTTTTCAAGTCGGGAAAACGCTGAAAATAATTCGCTAGGGCGACGTTCTCATCGCCATGCAGATCGTGATTGCCCAAGGCCGGATAAACCGGAATTTTTTTCTCGCGCCATATACTGGTCTCGCTGTCCCAGACTTTCCAGTCATTGACGTCGTAGCCGTTATAAACGATGTCTCCCCCAAAGGAAATGAACGCTGGATTCACCTCTGCAATGGCTTGCACCAGCGCCTGGCGAACGGGCGGATTCGCCGCTTCCGTGTCCTTGGGATCATGGAAGCGCGCATCCCCGTAGGCGACGAAACGGAATGGAGTGTTCACCTGCAATTGCAGGGCAACTGGCTGGGTCGCCGGCTTCAGCATCTGTGAACGCGAGTGTGTACAGGCGGCACAGCCGAGAAAAACCAGGACCACGGCCAATCGGCGGCAGGTTCTCATTTACTTTCCCACCACCAACACTTCAAACTGCCCCGACTCCGCAGTCGACAGAAATAATTGATGCGTTTTCGGATCGAGCGCCGAGGTCTTGGCGCGAGGCAAGGTTTTCACAGTTTCGGCAATCGAATACTTGTCCGGGCTATCCTGGCGAATCACTGTGACTGTGCCTTCTCCGTTGGAGTTGAAAATCAACCGCGTTCCGGTATCGAAAGCTGTTGCATCCACGTGATCGCCGATCGGCAGCGTTGTGATGACCTGGCCGGTGTCCGCATTCATGACCGCCATAACTTTGCTGCGGCAGCCGAGAAACAATCGACGATTGGCCCGGTCGATTGCCATGCTGGAAGGCGCGGCGCACGGTTCCGTGGGCCAGCGCTGCTCAACTTTCAGAGTGCGGGAGTTGACCTTCAGAACCAGGCTTTCGTCCTCAAGATTATTGTAGACGTAGCCGTTGCCATCTGCGGCCGCGAACTCGGGGCCGCCCCCAAGATCAATCGTGCCGGCCACTTTTCCGTCCTTGCCTTCGATCACAGTAGCGCTATTACTGCCCCCATTAAAAGCGAAAACTCTGGATGTCGCCGGGTCATAAATGATCGCGTCCGGCTTTTTGCCGGTTGGCACTTCTGCGATGGTCTTGAGAGTCTTCAAGTCGAAAATCGTGACCGTGGAGGATTGTCCGTCGCTGACAAATCCACGGCCGATGTCGGGAGCGATGGCGATTCCGTGTACGCCTTGGGTGTTTTCGATTTTGCCGACAATCGCGCCGGAATCCACGTCGAGCACTTCGACCTGGGTTCCGTGAGAAACGTACAGGCGACGGGCGTCTTCATCGACTGTCAGATAATCCCAACTGCCCTGACCGGGAATAGCGATTTTCTTGATCACACTGTAACTGCTGTCCGATGCGAAAGCGCGTACTCCACCGATGCACGCCGAAGTGGTAAACAAGAGCAGTGCCGCATGGAAAATAGTTTGGCCCAGCGTTGTTTTCATTACTCCATTCCTTTTGAATTCGCTTTTTATTTATTCTCGCAAATGCCCCGGGCATTTAACACGTTAGTACTCCCGGCGCGGCTCCCAGCGCAGGCCGAACGTGTAAGTAGGCTTGTAGTACTCGCGTTGAGTCACGTACCAGGGGCTGCCATTGTAAAAGCCAAATACTTCGTCGGTTAGATTGAGGCCTTGCACCAGAGCCGTGAGACTCTTCGTCACGCGATAGCTGGCCTGGGCATCGACCTGTAAATGCGCATAAAGGTAGTTGTCGCCAGCGGGCCCCTTCGGTCCAATATTGTCCGGATCATTGGGCGTCGTGTACTGGTATTGAAAAATACTCGCGCTAGTGTAGGCCACGCCCACCGCCGCGAAAAACCGTCCTCGGTCATAGGTGGGATTGAAATTCCAGGTGATCGGGGCCTGGCGCTGCAACTTCGGAATATCCGGGCGAAGCGGCAAATGACCGGCGCTCGAATTTGTCCAGCTGTAGTTTGCCGAAATTCCGAACCCGCTTAACGGCCCCGGCAGGAAACTCAAACGCTCGACGTAGGCGCCCTCAAGCCCATAAAGAGTGGCCTTGGTGCCGTTGATAATCGAAGCCAGGTTCACCACTCCATTGATCATGTAGGGCGTCCCCGAGGCTTGCGGATTGTTGATGTAGTAGATGGGATCGCTGAGTTGCTTGAAGAAGGCGCCGGCCTGGATTAGGCCGAACGGCTTTAAATATTGCTCGTAAAGCAAATCATAGCTGTTAGCGTGCTCCGGCTCCAGCTTGGGATTGCCGACGCCGACGGAAATCGGGTTCGTTGAGTTATCCAGCGTGATATAGGGTACCAAGTCATAAGGATTCGGACGGGAGATTCCACGTCCGTAAACAGCGCGAATGTCCGAATTCGGAGTCAGGGCGTAACGCAATTGAACGCTGGGCAAGGGGTCCACATACCAATTGCTGGCCGGCTGCGGGGTGACGGTTGAGGCGGTCGAATCGGCGTTGTTGGTCACCAGGTAGCCGAGGATGTTCAACTGCGTGGCCTCGATGCGCAGGCCAGTCTGCAAACGGAAACGTCCGAATTCGATCGTGTTCATTGCGTAGCCAGCCGAGATGCGTTCGGTGTAGTCGAAGTTGCTGGCGGCCGAGCCGAAAATTGTGGCCGGAACATCGAGCGAGAGAACGCCCTGGCTAATAACGTTATTCAGATTGCCGACGATCTTGTTGTAGTCCGTGACTGGACCAAAATTGTAGGCTCCGAAATAATAGTTGGAGTCGCGAAAGCCGCTGAGGTATTGCGTCATCAAGGAAGTGTTCGGGTTCGGAAGAAAGTTCTGGTCGTAGGTTGGCGAGTACGCGTCCTGCCCCTTGTGCGCGTTGCGCACCTTGAAGCCGAACTCAAAGGTGGAGAAGTGCGAACCCACATGATAATTCCTGGCCATCGACACCGCGCCTTGCAGATTCACCTGCGAAGTCGCTCCGGAAGTCCCGTCGAATTCCGTAAGGGCGTATTGGGACGGATTATAAATTGGCGATCCAGGGGCGTCGCAAGCCGGGTTGAACTGTGGCAGGCGAAAGTTGGTCGTAGCCGCCTGGTCGAAATTACAGATCGTGTTGCCCAGATATGAAAACGTGGCTCCAGGATTACCCGCCGCCGCCAGCTGGCGCGATCGCGCCGCGGAAATCTCCCAGCTAAGCCATGAGTCCTGGAAAACATGCTTGCCGCCGATCGCCAAAGTGCCGATTCCATAATCCGGCAAACGACTGGAAGTACTGAACTGCGGGGCGCCACCATCGTTAAGTGTGTAAACCCATTTATCACCGTAGTCTTTGAAATCGGAGTAGAAATAGTGAAAGTAAACTCCCGAACCGTCCCCAAGTTTGTAGTCGAGCGAGCCGCCAAAGCCATAGCGCCTGCGTTTGTAACGGTACTCTCTCAGGTCCATGCTGTCGTAGTAAGGCACCGCAAAACCGGGATCGGGTTGAGGCTCGATGTCGTCAATGCCGCGGCCGTTGTAATCGTAGCTTCCGGAAAACAGCGCGCCAAAGCGCTTCTGTGCGCCGAATCGCTGGCCCACAGTACCCGTTAGTGTGCCAACGTAACGGGTGTCGACGATGGGAGTGAATCCGCCAATGGCTTCGAGTGATAGTGTGGGCAAGTCGCCCGCAGTCTTGGTGCGCAGATTGACGGTCCCGCCGATGGCGTCAGCGTCCTGATTGGCGGATAGAGTTTTTTGAACTTCAACTGCCTCGACGATCCCCGCGGGAACTGTGTCCAATTTCACCTGGCGCACGTTGTCTTCCGGCGCGGGTACGGTGACTCCGTCAATCGTTACATTGGTTAGTCGAGGTTCGGTGCCACGAATCTGTACGTACTTGCCTTCGCCCTCGTCTCGCTCGAGCGTTACGCCCGGCAGTCGAGCCGCCGCGTCCGCCACATTCGCATTGGGTAGGCTTCGAATGACTTCGGAAGGAATCACATCGATGATATCGTCGGCGGTGCGCTGCCGGTTAATAGCGTCGGCCACGCCGTGCGGCACACTCGCGGTAACCATGACTTGTTCATTCTTCGACGCAACAGTCAGCACTGCATTCACGCGAGCTACTTGTCCGGCGCTAACCGTAACGTTGCTGGTAAAGCCAGAAAATCCGACGAACGAAATTGTAAGGTCGTAGCTCCCGGGCGCTAGTCCGTTGAACGTAAAATTGCCTTGCTCGTCGGATACGGTCGAAACAGCGGCTACGGGCAGCATGACACGAGCGCCTTGAAGAACTGCGCCAGTAACGTCGGTGACGTGCCCCGCGATAGTTCCCCTTGGTGCTTGCGCTACAGACAGATGACCAAGGGCCAGAAAGCAAGACATCGCAACCGCAGTTCTAACGAAAGCTGACCGCATAAGGGCCCTCCACCTCAGTCCAGGACGAGCGGTTTTCCCGTTCGAACCAGAACCGTTTTCTTTTCTCGTAAGCCGCGATTCTAGGAAGGCCTAATGAAGCCGATGTTAAAGAATGATGAATTTTTTTTCAGACTGCGCTTTCCAGCCCGCTACCGGTCTACCCTAATAGTCAATTTTTATCTCCGGCACGAATCATGTCGATGAGATTGCTAGTTGTCGAAGATGAGCCGCGAATGCTGGAATTGCTTCGGCGAGGACTGACCGAAGAGGGACACGCAGTTCTCTGTGCAGACGACGGCAACGAAGCTTGGCGCAAGCTTCGGGAACAGGAATTTGATGTCGTAATTTTGGACGTAATGATGCCCGGGATGAGCGGTTTCGAGTTAGCGCTCCAAATGCGCAATCAGAAAAACTCCACGCCCATTCTCATGCTCACCGCAAAAGATTCTGTCCCCGACATCGTGCAAGGTCTCGAATTGGGCGCCGACGATTACATGACGAAACCTTTTTCCTTCAGCGAACTTCTGCTTCGGTTGCGTGCGGTGAAGCGAAGAGCATCCGCCGGCCAACGTTCTGCATTTCAGGTTGCAGACCTGTGGCTTGATCCCGCGACTCACCATGTCAGCCGCGCCGGCGAATCGATCAGCCTCACACGAACCGAATACAACTTGCTCGAGCGCCTCATGAACAATGCGGGAAAGGTGGTTCCTCGGGAAATGCTGATTCTCTCCGTGTGGGGAGGCAAGGGAGGGATCGAAAGCAATACACTCGACGTTTTCATGCGCCTCCTGCGCAATAAGATCGATAGCGGCGATCGAGACAGGCTGATCCACACCGTAAGGGGCGTCGGATACATCATGCGGCCGGAGATTTGATTATGAAGAAATGGTCGATTGGGGTTCGCCTTACGCTCTGGTATCTAGTGCTATTCGCCGCTGCTCAGCTAATTTTCGGCTCTGGCATGTGGTTCCTCGCGCGACGGAGCTTATACAGCATTGCCGACGATACTCTAAAAGGGCAAATCGACGATCTGACTAATTTCCTCGAAGCGCAGAAGAAGAACGCCACGGTTGCCAAACTGCAGGAGGAAGTTGCCGAGGCTTATTTACTCGAACACTCCGGTGACTATCTGCAGATCTATGACGATAGCGATGGCGCCTGGATCTTTCGGGCTGACCTCCTCAAACAACATGCGCTGACAGCGCCTGCCGGCAGGTTGACCCACGCCCACTATCGCAATGAGCAACTGGACCGATCGCTTCGCTTTGTCAGCCAGAGGATCAAAGTTAATGGCCGCGTATTCACTGTGCAGACCGGACTCCCGATCGATCAGGTGGACCAGACTCTGGCTCTTTTTCGGCGCTATTTGCTGATGTTTGCTCCTTTATTATTGATTGCCGCTGCCTCTGTGGGCTTCTGGCTAAGTCGAAGAGCCTTATCGCCAGTCGACACGATCACCCGAACCGCGCGAACCATCAACGCCAGTAACCTGAGCGACCGACTGGAGAAGCTGACCACCGGCGACGAACTGCAGCGGTTGTCGGACACGCTGAATGAAATGCTGGGCCGCATAGAACATGCATTTGTCCGTGTAACGCAGTTTACGGCGGATGCTTCTCATGAACTGCGCACACCCATTTCATTGATTCGAACGGAAGCAGAAATCGCTCTTAGAAGATCCCGAGGCGATGGCGAGTATCGCGAAGCCTTGCGTCACATTCTCCTGGAGGCAGAGAGAAGTACGGCTCTGGTCGAAGAATTGTTAACGTTAGCCCGCGCCGATTCCGGACGGGAAACCTTGCACATCGCTTCCGTCGATTTATCGATGATCGTTCGCGAAGCTGGCGAACAGTGGCAAGAATTAATGTCTACGCGAAACTTGACGTTCACCCGCGAGACGACCGGCGATGAAGTCAGTGTTCTCGGAGAT
>Ga0228598_1000026_pt1 | contig 20455 bp, 21 predicted proteins | sample CZU4metagenome_FD_182726 | JGI IMG/M metagenome (GOLD analysis project Ga0228598, IMG submission 182726) | Spruce rhizosphere microbial communities from Bohemian Forest, Czech Republic - CZU4 | ecosystem: Host-associated > Plants > Roots > Rhizosphere | place: Czech Republic: South Bohemian... | reverse complement strand
AAGCGGTACGTGAGCTGGGTTCAGAACGTCGCGAGACAGTTCGGTCCCTATCTGTTGTGGGCGCAGGAGATTTGAGAGGACCTGTCCTTAGTACGAGAGGACCGGGATGGACGAACCTCTTGTGTTCCAGCTGTCGTGCCAACGGCATAGCTGGGTAGCGAAGTTCGGTAGTGATAACCGCTGAATGCATATAAGCGGGAAGCACTCCTCGAGATGAGATCTCCCAACCCGTAAGGGATAAGAAGGGCCCAGGAAGACTACCTGGTTGATAGACGGGAAGTGAAAGAGCAGCAATGTTTGAAGCTTACCCGCACTAATCGCCCGTTCGGCTTGACCATAAAATTTACTCGGTGCAGGAACAGCCGTCAGCTTTCAGCACTCAGCACTCAGTCAGAACCTGGACTGAGCTGAATGCGAATCTCAACCGCCGCCAGAACTCGGGCGGGGATGAGAAGCAAGAACTGACGACTGTGCGCCGACGAAAAGCCGAAGTAACACGTGGTTGAAATCGGAAGTAAACAAGGATGAAAGTAAGCCACACCCAATCTATTCAGTTGTGAGGCATCGTCCTCATGATCTTTTACAAGATTGCAGCGAGGTTTTTGGCCAACGACGAACCGCCGAAGACTAACGACCGCTGCTACGATTTGTCGGTGATCTTACCGCGGGGGCTCCACCCGTTCCCATCCCGAACACGGAAGTTAAGCCCCGCAGGGCCGATTGTACTGCACGCGAAAGTGTGTGGGAGAGTAGGTCGTTGCCGGCATAAATAAAGGCCACGTTCAGAAATGAGCGTGGCCTTTTCCGCTGGACACTTACTGATTTCGCACTTCTTTCACTGCCTTCCTAAAAGACAGCCGAATCCAAATCGTGGCCCAAGTGGCAATAGTGCGCCAGCGGTCGCCTTCAGGTCTTTGCAGCTTAGCCTTATAGCACCTTGTTCCCCGGTAGTGCTCAAGAATTCTGTACTTGCCTGATAAGAAGCCGGTGACGGCATCCAAGTATTTCTCCACGCGACCCGATTTTGTGCACGGGAACACCTCGATGTAAAAGTGACCCGCCGAAAAACCTAGCTCGTCACGATTCTGCAGGCACAGCCACACTTCGTGGGTGAGCCCGGGTTGCACTGGCATCGTGATGCTGATCTCCACGGGCTCGCCATGATTCTCGACCATCTTCAGAGACGGGAAGCGCTGCGCAATTTCAGCGAATACGCCCCTTGCGATGGTTTCAGTGTCGGACGTGTCCATAGTCAATATCCTCCCTCATCCCCGTCCATCGCCGCCTCCACGGTAAGTCGGCGAAGAGATCCCTCGCAAAGAACGCTTCGGGATTTCGGCTGCGGGCTCCCGCTGCGCTCACGCCCGCAAGACGCCTCAAGTTAAGCCCCGCAGGGCCGATTGTACTGCACGCGAAAGTGTGTGGGAGAGTAGGTCGTTGCCGGCATTAAATTAAAGGCCACGTTCAGAAATGAGCGTGGCCTTTTCCGCTTGGGGTTCAGGCTCTTCCTTGGAGTATGGCGGCGATGACGCGAGGGTTGCGTCGGCCGTGCAACACGGCGATCACCATCAGAGGTGTCTCGTCGGGCGTGTAGGCGACGACGTAATCTCGTACGGAGTGAAAAAGCAACGGGCGTGAAGTTAGGTCGGGACGTTTGTGGCCCTGATGCGGGAAGTCGACAAGGGACTGAATTGTCTGGAAAATCTCTTCGAGCACACGGTCGGCGGCATCGAGATTGTCATCCGCGATGTATTCCCAGATTTCGTCGAGGTCTGCGTATGCCTCCGGGTGGAGGACAAATGCGCTCATGAACGATTGGCACGACCGTCTTCACTCTTGCGGCGCAGGTTGGCGAGGGCGTCTTCGCCATCGATGGGCTTCACGCGGCCGCTCTTGAGGTCGTCGTAGCGGGTGTCCAGGGTTTCGCGCGCCTGGGAGAGTTCCTGCAGATATCCGGCCATTGCGTCCTCGACAAGGTCGTCGGGGGCGCGTCCGGTTTGAGCGGCGAGCTCTTGCAGGCGGGACTCTGTTTCGGGGCGGAGATGCACTGCCATAGGCGCTAGTCTAGAGAGTTGCATTCGGTGTGTCAAAGCCCGAAAGTGTGTGAGAGAGTAGGTCGTTGCCGGCATTAAATAAAGGCCAGTCTGAGAAATCAGATTGGGCTTTTCCTTTTGCGGGATGGATGTCCGCAGTCAAGCGGCGACGATTTCTTTCGAGTCGAACAGCTGACTACCAATCGATGCGCTTGACCCCGGCGACCAAGTCGAAATGGCGATCTCGGCTCACGAGGGAAAGAGAATGCTGCTGGCACAGGGCGGCAATCCAAAGATCATTCGTTGGAATGGGCTTGCCCTTGCGCTTTAGTTCGAGGCTGATCTCGGCGTAATAATGCGTGGTCGGCTCCTGAATGTCCAATACCAGGCAATCGTTGAGCAGTTCTTCCAGCCAGTTTTCGTAACTGGCCCGATTGCGCGACTGGGCGATGCCGTGGCGATACTCGCCGAGCACGATTACTGGGAGCGCGATCTGTTCGGCGCGGGCGAGGACGGCCGCCAGGCTGGGATCGTCGTCGGCCGCGGCCGACAAGGCATTGGTATCAAGGATCATTTCCAGGGGATCATTTCCAGAGAATCATTTCCAGAGAATCATTTCCAGAAAATCAGTGCCAGACTTCCCGATCGATCTGCTCGAAGGCTTCTTCTACCCGGCTTTCGATTTGCTTGCGCTCCTTATGCAGGTGTTTGAGCTTTCCGACATGCTTCATCCAAGGCTTTTCCTGGGATGTAGTTTTCAATTTTTCCTGGACCGCCTCAGTGACGAGCTGGCGCAAAGGGATACCGCGCTGGGCGGCGGCGGATTTCGCGCGGCGAAACAGGAAATCGGGGATTTCGAGGGTCGTCTTCACGGTCCCATATTACCATATTTATGGGTCAAAGCGCGAAAATTTCCTGTTTGCGTCGCGCACACGGAATCCTGTCCCTGCCGCATAAATAAAGGCCACGTTCAGAAATGAGCGTGGCCTTTTCCGTTTTGATGTGAGTTCGAATGTTCGCGCCCGCCAGCAGAGGACTGTTAGTTTCGTTTCCTTCCGCCGTCAATTCCCACAAGGAAGGTCGTCCACTCATCGAGGTGTGAGAACTCTTTACACGAGCGGTCTTTGGCGGAAGTCTTCAGCGCTCGGCTTTGCTGAACGGTCTTAGCCATGAAGTTGACGCGCAAAGCACTTGTAACGCATGGGGCTGTGTCGTCGATGGCCAGAATCTCCTTGTCGTCCCAGCGAGCAATCTCAAAATCCTGTACCACCAGCACTGTTGTCGATGATGATGCAGACGCGACAATTGCCCCGAGTCGCTCGCAGAATCTGAAGGTCTTGAAGCACCTTACTTCGGCTGACATCGGCCCAAGCAACGGTGAGCCCCCGGACTCTTCATCCGGCGACCATCGGCCAACCGCATCTAATGTCGTTGTGGCGGTTCCCTTCGATCCGACAACCACGTTAGCTACGTCGAAGCTTAGGGGCGACTGTCCGAAAAGCCGCACACTAAGCAGAATGAAGGCGAAGGCGAAGGCGAAGGTGGATTTCATGGCTTGGAGAAGGATAGCAAAGAGTTGAAGGCCGCGGCTCCGAGTCGCCTGGGATTCCGAGTTTGCCTTGGGATGGTAGGTCGTTGCCGGCATAAATAAAGGCCACGTTCAGAAATGAGCGTGGCCCTTTCCGCTTCTTGAAAGTGTGGCGCGGGCGCCCTCGGCCGCGAAAGTTCGCGCCACTTCAGCGTTGGGGTAGACTAAATGCGGATCATGGACGTTGGAGTGTTTATGGCCAAAATGAACTGGGACCGAGTGGCGAAAAGCAAGCGAGACTTGCAAGCGCAAGTTGAGGGCCTTCCTCATGCGGCGAGCAATGAGCAGCGGCGGCAGCGCCCCCTAAAGAACAAGGAGATTCTCTATCAGGAGGGTCTCCGCCATACCAACTAAGAAGAGGTACGAAGCCAGGGTAAAAGAGATGAACTTCCGGCCGCCTGTCAATTCTGCTTCGATCAAGCCGCTTCCGAAAAAGGGTACATAAGCGGCCTTTTCCGCTTCGAAGGTCAGGCTCGCATAGCAGATGAGTTCCTCAGTTGTGACAATCCAGACTCGATGTCGGCGACCATGGCCGTGAGTTCCGGCTCATAATAGATTCGTGGTGTCCGGTTAGGCTTGGGCAGATTCGCGACACGGCTTTTCCAGTGTTTATCCAGTGCTGCAAAGTTTGCGAACCCACACGCCATGACCGCGTGGTGGAAGTCCATCGCGTCACCGTCTTTGACCTGGTGTCCTCTATCGCGTATTAGCCCGCGTAACAAACCCCAGTAGGCAAACGTAGCAGCTTTAGCTGGGCTGAATTGTGGCTGGGGCATGATCTGATCCAGCCAGTCCGGTTTTTCCTTGTGCTTGGCGCGAAGCTTAAGAATGTAGTCCTTCAAGAGCTCGTCAAATCGTCGCTTCTGCTCGAGAAAGTGATTCCTCTGGGGAGCCAACCAGTCAACGAACGCACCCAATTGAAAGAAATCGCTTGACAGGTCAATTATTCTGCCCGAACCGGGAGTGTGTGCGCACGTCCGATTGGAAAAAAACGCCCGAATAAGGTCCTTATCAATGCAACAAGCGTCTGGAGGCAGGCCTCGCTCTTCGCGGGCCATCACTTTGTCTGCCAACATCTCAATCGGATACCAGTTAGGCCCCAGTTCGTTAAGGAAAGCCTTGACCGCTTCGGACGAGGAGCCAGTGGCACCGCTGATTTCTACTGCATTCGTGGTTGAAAAAAGAAGGTCCGCGCCGCCGTTAATCGCTGCGACAAACCGTCGTCGAATTGAACCGTCCCCTTTTGCTAGTGACTTGAGCGCGAATGTATCGAGGTAAATCGCTATACCTCTAACGCTAGACTCAAACGTAAGCTGCCCGTCTGCGATAACTGCCTTGAGCATCGAATGGCGTCTCCTTTCACAATTCTGAGTTTATATTGTCTGTTCTGTGCTGCGCCGACGATTTCTGGTTCTCGCGCTGCGAAGCGCGGCTCTGGCTGCCCTACATGTTTTGTCTTGACTTAGCCTTGCGATATTTTGTATTGTGATCTTATAGCCTTCATGGGTTTATGAGGCCTCTTCGGACTGGGTTGTCCGAAGGGGCTTTTTGTGTCTTGGGCATTGTCGCGGGGAAGAAGCAAATCCCTCGGCTTCGCTCGGGATGACAATTTGTTGGTGGGGGAAACGCAAGGTCCCTCGACTTCGCGTCAGATTCGCTTTCGCGAATCTGATGCTTCGCTCGGGATGACAAATTGAATTTAGTGATGGAGTCAGGAAAATAAGGAGAGTGTGGTTATGAGCTTGGGTGTTTTGGTTGGGGATTTGTTTGGCGCGGCGGAGGTTGGGGATTTGTTGGCCTCGGCTGCTCGGCGAGATAAAGGCGGAATGGCTCGGTTTACCGGGAAGCGGCGCGGGGAGATGGCGGAGGCGGCGTTTGTGGCTAAGGCGGTTAGCCTGGGATTTGGGGTGGCTAAGACTTGGGGCGATAGCGATCCGTTTGACTTTATTGTGCAGTCGGGTGGGAAGCTGTTGAAGGTGCAGGTGAAGTCGGCGCATTGCGTGGGCGAAGACGGCACTTACAGTATTCGGGCGCATGGGCATGACATGAAGGCGTACCGAGCGGATCAGATTGATGTGCTGGTGGCGTTCGTGGTTCCGCTGAATGTGTGGTATGTGTTTCCGGTGCGGGCGCTTCGGCGGATGCGGTCCTTGAAGTTGTTTCCTGGGAGCCGGAAGCGGCGGTCGAAGTATGAGAAGTATCGCGAGGCTTGGGGATACTTGCGGGAGGTTAGATAAGGCTGGGCCAGAACGGAGCCGGCATTCAATAAAGGCCGTGGAGAGAAATCTCGACGGCCTTTTCCTTTCTGCGCTAGACTTGCGCAGTTGTTTCGTAATTCCCAGAGAGAGACGGTCTGATTTATGACAAAACCTCGGGTGCTTGCCCTATTGGTTGTCGTGGCGCACTGGATGGATGCGGTTGGGCACTTGTTCCTTGCGGCAAAGATTCTTCCAGCCCCGAACGACCAAGTGAGTTGGCTGGCCGTCATCCTGATCACTTCGGGGCATTTGGTCGTATCCGTTGCGCTTTGGAAACTCGGCGACCGGATCGCTGGGTGCATCACGTTGATTTTCTTCATGGCTGCTTTGAGTGCTGACTTGTACGAGCACTTTCTGCATGCGTCGGGGAACAACGTGTTCATGGTGGCATCCGGTCATTGGACGACCTGGTTTGACGCGAGTGTGGTTGTGCTTCTTGCGCTCGAGATCCTGGGATGCTCCATTGGAACTCGGTTGCTGAGCGGCAGGACGAGGAGCGGGAATACAGCGGCTGAAGCCAGTTCAGATGTCAAGCGGCGGGGCCTTCGGTTCTCCGTTGGCCTGTCGTAAGACTTTTTGGGATTGAGAAGCGGGCGGAGGGTCCTTCGCGAGCACGCAGGATTTCGGCCATGGGCTCCCGCTTAGCTCGTTCCTAGCTGCGCGCGAAAGTGTGTGGGAGTCCTTCGGCTTCACCTCAGAATAGAATCCGGTCGTTGCCGACATAGATGGCATAAATAAAGACCACGTTTAGGAATGAGCGTGGTCTTTTCCGCTTTGTCATCGGTTCGTTAGAGCCGAAAGCACTCGGATTCCATGAGAAGTCAAATGAACCGCTCCGGATGCTTGTGCACAAGCGCCGTCTTCAACTCTGTATTCGTGCATGCTCACGGCAGTAGCGGCTCCAGATAGCGCGTTAGGCAGGTTCAATTCAGAGATTCCGGTCAGAGTTGCGTAGCGTTGGATGGATTCTTTGGCCGAAATCAGCTTGATACTGGGGCTCCGAGATACTTCATCCGGGTCTAAGAAGAGAACCCGCCCACTGAGCCGATCTGAGTTCGTATTTAGAGTGACCCGTTCATGGTCCGGGCGAGTACCAATCGTTTGCAGGGAGAATGATGAGGAAGGGATAGGAATTTGTGCCGTCACGATTCCACCCGCCCCGGCAGGCAGGCTAGCAATGGTGACAATTTCTTCGTTGCCGAGAAGTTCGGATCGCACGCTCTGGGTCGTGAACGTCAGGTTAGGGGTAGTTTCAATCGTGACCTCTTCCGGGGAGACTGAACAAAAAGGCGAGCCGCGAGTTGGTGGCTGCAGAACTGCCGCCGTTATACAAGTGGGCTTGCGAGAACAGCTCTCCCGGTGGGTTTTCTGGTTGCGGAGTGGAACGTGGTCTGGCTGAATCGAATAGGCTGACCAAGCAATGGTCGCGGACGTCGTATATCGCAGTCGATTCGCGAATCACGTTGTTTGCGAGATCTTCCCCCTGAACGACTACGAAGGCCGCCACGAGCAACTCTAGTTTAGGCTTGTAAAGCGAAACGAAGGATTTTCCGACCATGGTCTTGGCTGCCGGTGACAAAAATGCGGCGACGACCAGGCTCGGAATCGCGAACAAAAATCGGCGGCCTGGTAAGAGCTTGCGCCGCGTAGCCGCCAGTGGGTTGACAGACGAAGGTTGTTTCAAAGTGGACGAGCGATCAGGTGGAACCATCTTAGACTTAAATCGTTTCATAGCGACTCTTTCCTTTAGCGAGAATTGTGACGCGTTTCGATTTTGCCGGTGACTACTTGCAGTCCGCTGTGAGGAGTGAACATGTCCACGCACTTTGGGACGCGCCCCATAGTGCCGTGCTGAGATATTGAGTCGGCTATCGCATCGCGCCCGCCACCGAGGATGGAGGGCCCGTACCGTCGGCCATTCGCGGGCGAGGGCGCTGGCCTCACACTTGTGTCGGGCGCCGAAAGTGTGTGGGAGTCCTTCGGCTTCACCTGAGGATAAAATCCGGTTGTTGCCGGCATAAATAAAGGCCACGTTCAGAAATGAGCGTGGCCTTTTCGGTTTTGCATTATTCTTGATCCGATGCTCGCGGAAGTCGCGACCCGTTGCGGACAATGCGCGGGTAGCGACGGAAAAACCCTTAGGCCATGGAGGAATCTTGAAAAGGCTGGGAGTGGTTCTGCTGCTTACGGTCGTCGCTCTTGCTCAGAATTCAGCACGGAATGCCGGCTCGCCGGACGCCAAGCCAGCGAGTTCGGCGCAGGGTGTGGACTTGGCTTCGGAAGTTCCGTCTCCGCGCGCGGACGATGTGAAGTCGCTGGATAACATTTTGCTGGCGATCTATGACGTGATCTCGGGTCCGGTGGGTGATCGCGATTGGAAACGGTTTCGGTCTCTGTTTGTTCCTCAGGCGCGATTTACACAGACGATGAAGGCGCCGGACGGCAGCGTGGTGGTGAATTTGTTGGGGGTCGACGATTTTGTGATGATGGCGGGAGATGTGTTCAAGAAGGATCCGTTCTACGAAAATGCGATCGTGAATCGAGTGCAGAGTTTTGGAAATGTGACCCAGGTCTTCAGCAGTTACGAATCGCGACGCGCCCCGGGAGCCAAGCCGTTTGAGCGGGGCATTAACAGCATTCAACTGATCAACGATGGGAAGCGCTGGTGGGTGCTCAGTATTTTATGGGACGAGGAAAGGCCCGACAATCCTTTACCTCCGGAGTTTGCGGGCGAAGCTGCGAAGAATAAATGACGAAATCAGCGTGAGCAAAAGGCCACGTTCCGAAATGAGCGTGGCCTTTTCCGTTTGGTTCCCGCGCCGGACTGCTTACGCGGCTGCCTGTTGTCGATAGGCTGGGACGAAGACTTCGGCGACGAAGTCTTCATAGGTCGTCGGAGTGGTGTTGCGGGATGTGCGCGGCTCGAGCGCGCGCATGTGTCCCGAGTTCAGGGCGGCTGCCAGTTCGAGGATCTGTCCGGCAAATTGCTCGGACATCCCAGACTGAACCAGCGCGGGCCGCACCTGTTCGTCGGGCGGTTGCATGTATTTGAGATCGGGCTTGCCAATCGCCTTGGCGATAATCGTGACTACTTCGTTGTAGGTGAGGTCGCGCGCGCCCAGCAGTTCCTCGGTTTGTTTGCCCCGGAAGTCGAGGCGTAGAAGCGCATCGGCGGCAAACGCTCCGATGTCGCGGCTCGCGATCATGGGAAGTTTGAGGTCGGGGCGAACGGGCCCGGCCGCAAAGCCCATCTTCGAAATGACAGGGACCTGCGGCAGTGTGTTCTCCATGAAGTAGGCGGCGCGGAGAAAGAGTACGTTGACGTCACCGAGTTGGTGGAGTTTTTGCTCGAGTTTGTAGAGGCCGACCACTGGGCCGGTTCCTTTACTTTTGTCGGCGCCAATGCTGCTGAGCACCACCACGTTCTTGACGGCTGAGTTTGTCAAAGCGATCGCGATCGCATCGCCGACGCGTTCCGAATAAGCGAGCGGATCGTTGCTGGTGGGATTGGGTGGAATCATGACGTAGGCTGAGTCTGCATTGTGAAAGGCTTTGGTGAGAGCGGCCGCGTCGGTGACATCGGCGATAAATACCTCCGCACCTTGCGCCGCGTGAGCTTGCAAGTGAGCTGCGTTTCTGCCGACGACGCGAACCTTTTGCTGGCGAGCCAAAAGATTCTGCGCCACAATGTGTCCAGTATTGCCGCTTGCTCCAAGTACAACGTGCATTGGTTCCTCCTTTTATATAGGGAATTGGATGCGCGAGGATGGGCGGAAGGCTCCGCCGTTTTGGTCAACTGGAAGAGCAGGTCTTTGCCGACATCGTGGCAAAGGCCATCGAAAATGCGGTGATACCCATCCAGTTGGCCCGCTTCTACGCGGCGGTCTGTTCAAAGAAGTCTTCGATTTCGCTTATTTCCTTGTCGCTCAGTTGGAACTCTCCAGCGCGCATCACGCCATCGGCTTGCCGCGCATTGCGGGCGCCGACAATTGCGCCGGTCACAGCGGGATTCCGCAGCGTCCAGGCAATCGCCACTTCACCCGGCGAGCGCCCGTGACGCTTCCCGATCTCGCGTAGCTGGTCGACTAGCGCAAGATTTCGCGACAACCTTGGCTCTCTGAATTCGGGATCGCTGGCGCGCCAATCGTCCTTTGGCAATCGGGCGGTACGCTCGCGAGTCATCGCACCCGTCAAAAGCCCGGACGCCATGGGTGAATAGACGATGACGCCGATTTCCTCACGCAGGCAGTAAGGCAGGATGTCCTCCTCGACGCCGCGATTGATCAGCGAATAGGGCGGCTGCAGAGAGGTAATAGGAGCAATGCTTTGCGCGCGGCGCATTTGTTTGACGTCGAAATTGGAAACGCCGATCCAGCGCACTTTGCCCTGCTTTTGTAGGGCTGAAAGAATGGACCACCCTTCTTCGAGGTCGGACGACTCTGGATCTTCGGGCGGCCAGTGGATCTGGTACAGGTCAATCGTCTCCACGCCCAGGCGGCGCAGGCTGTCTTCGAGCTCGCGGCAAATTGAATCCGCGTGCAGAATCTTCTGGATGTTGCCCTGTTCGTCCCAACGCAAACCGCATTTGGTGAACACGTAGGGCTTGGCACCAGGCCACTCTTTGAGCGCGCGAGCGACGACTTCTTCAGAATGCCCAAGGCCGTAAACCGCGGCCGTGTCGATCCAGTTGACGCCCAATTCCAGCGCGCGATGAATGGCGGCGATGGAATCGTTGTCATCCTGCGTCCCCCAGGCGAATTGCCAGCCGCCGCCGCCGATCGCCCATGCTCCATATCCGACGGGCGTGATATTCAAATCGGACTTGCCAAGTTGCCGGGTTTCCATTTTCATCTCCTAGGTCAGGTTTGCAGGTTTGTTGGTTATCTTAGATGATCGCTCCAGCATGAACGTCGATTCCGTTCGAGGCTATTGTCTTTCTTTTCCGCAAGCAAGAGAAAACTTGCAGTGGGGCGAGACGGTCTGCTTCAAAGTATCGGGGAAGATCTTTGCCATGTTGAGCCTGGACTCGGTTCCGCCGAGCCTGTGCTTGAAGTGTTCACCAGAAAAATTTGCAGACTTATGTGAACAGGAAGGGATCAGACCAGCGCCGTATGTGGGCCGCTACAAATGGGTATTGCTGGAACGTCTGGATGTATTGAGTGATGAGGAGTTGACTGACCTGATTTGCCAGTCCTATGGGATGGTGGCAATTAAGGCAAAGCCAAAGCGAAAGTCGAAGCGCAAGTCAGCCCGCTGAATTTGACTCCCACTCGCTCCCTACGCTAGCCTCAAGGGTCTGCCCACAGATTTAGATTCCATGCGATTCAAGTGCGAGCGATTAATCGTGCTGCTGGCAGTGCTGGTGGCTTTGGCCGCTGCCGCGCCGGCGGCCGTGCAGCCTGTCCATGCGCCTCATGCTGTAGTGGTGAGCATTCATGAACTGGGTTCGCGGGCCGGATTGGACATTCTGCGGGCAGGGGGCAACGCCGTTGACGCCGCTGTAGCTACGGGATTTGCTTTGGCCGTGGTTCATCCGCAAGCAGGAAACCTGGGCGGTGGTGGATTCATGCTCATCCGTTTAGCGGACGGACGGACGCACTTCGTCGACTATCGCGAGATGGCTCCCGCGGCAGCGGCGGCCAATATGTATCTCGACGCTCAAGGCAATGTCATCGAAAATGCCAGCCTGATTGGTTATAAAGCTGCCGGAGTGCCGGGTTCGGTGGCGGGCATGGTTTACGCCGAGAAGGCCTATGGCAAGCTGACTCTTGGTCGGGTGATGGCCCCTGCAATCAAGTTGGCACAGGACGGTTATCCGCTGGCTTGGCAGGATACGCGGGATTTTCAGGACGAAGAGTTGGCCAAGTTTCCCGAGTCTCGGCACATCTTTCAGCGAAATGGAAATTACTATAAACAGGGCGAAGTCTTCCGACAGCCAGAGTTGGCACGCACACTAGAGCGGATTGCGCGCGACCCGGCCGATTTTTATCACGGAGCGATGGCGCATGAATTAGCGGCGTCGATGCAGAAGGGCGGCGGCCTGATCACCGCCGAAGATCTTGCACACTATGAAGTGAAGGAACGCGAGCCGATTCGTGGAACCTATCGTGGCTACGAAATCATTAGCGCGCCTCCTCCGTCATCGGGGGGGATTGCTCTGATCGAGATATTAAATATTCTGGAAGGATACGATCTCGGCAAGGCGGGCGACCGATCCGCGGCTTCGGTACATTTGACGGTTGAGGCATTCCGGCGGGCGTTTTATGATCGAGCCGAGTTTCTGGGAGACCCGGATTTTTCGAAGATTCCGGTCGCGCAACTCATCGACAAGAAGTATGGGGCGGCGTGGCGGGAATCGATTGATCCGGCGCAAGCCAGCGTCAGCAAGGATCTGAAGCGGCCAGCGATCTTCAGCGAGCTTGAACAATATGCGTCGCAGCATTCGCAGCCCTTGGCCGTGCGCGAACCCGCACACACCACGCATTATTCTGTTGTTGATTCAGACGGCAACGCGGTCGCAGTGACGACCACGTTGAATGACAGTTTCGGTTCGCGAGTGACGGCGGAGGGATTGGGTTTTCTGCTAAACGATGAGATGGACGACTTCGCGGCCAAGACGGGTGTGCCCAACCTCTATGGATTGATTCAAGGGCCGGCTAACGCCATCGGACCGGGCAAGAGACCGCTTTCCGCCATGACACCGACCATCGTGCTGAAAGATGGAAAGCTCTTTCTGGTTCTTGGTTCGCCAGGCGGACCACGAATTATCACGACGGTGGCCAACATCCTGATGGGGGTGGTCGACTACGGAATGAATATTCAGGAAGCTGTGAACGCTCCGCGATTCCACAATCAATGGTTGCCCGATGTAGTGAATGTCGAGCGGTGGTTTTCTCCGGATGCCGTGAGGTTGCTCGAGCAAATGGGACACAAGGTCGAGAGCGGAGAAACGGCGGGCGGAGACACGGCCCCCTACTGGAGCGATGGCGAGTGCATTGCGATCGATCTGAAAACCGGCGAGCGTTTGGGTGCAAGCGACGTCAGGAATAACGGAAAGGCAGTGGGCTACTGATGCTGAAAGCGATATCCACGCTCGTTTATGTGAAGGAACGGCTGCATCCCGGCCTGTTGGATGGGTTAGTGCGGGGCGGGGCGCAGGCCATTGAAATTTTTGCCGCACGACAGCACCTGGACTATGCCAATCGCAAGCAGCATGTCCGGGAAATTGCCGACTGGTTTCGCACCAGCGGAATTATTCTGAACTCGGTTCACGCACCTCTTTACGCGGATTATGAATGGGGACGAACCGGCGCGCCGCAAATGAACATCGCTTCAACCGACCGGGCAAGCCGGATCGAAGCTATGGACGAAATTAAACGTGCCCTCGAATTGGCCGAGCACATTCCTTTTCGGTTTCTGGTGCAACACATCGGGACGACCGGGGAGTCGTTCGACGATCGCAAATTCGAGGCTGCGATGACTTCGGTCGAGCATCTGCGAGCCTTCGCGAAGCCGCTCGGAGTGCGAATTTTGCTCGAGAACACCCCTAACGAATTGTCCGTGCCCGAGAGGTTGGTGGAGTTTATTCGCGCTGCCCACTTTGACGATGTGGGCGTGTGCTTCGATTTCGGTCATGCACATATGATGAGTGATGTGCCGCAGGCGTTCGAAACTTTGAAGAGTTACATTCATTCCACACATGTTCACGACAACTCTAAGATTAACGACTCTCATCTCTGGCCCGGCGGAGGATCAATCGACTGGAAGCAGGCCATGGAGTTGCTACGGTCGGCCCCGCAAACTCCGGCACTGTTGCTTGAGATCGAGAGCGACGAGAAGATTAACCCGGTTGAAAAGATGAGTGAAGCATTCGACAAACTAGAAGCAGCGTAGCGCTTCCCTCCCCGCGGCCATCGCGGGGGCGCTGCAAGATAAAAACTATGTCATCTCCCGTAACCACGATCGTCGACGTTGGTAAACACGAGGGCCAGAGTGTCACTATTCGCGGCTGGCTTTACAACCTGCGCGAGAGCGGGAAGCTGCTGTTCCCGCAGCTTCGCGATGGCTCCGGCGTAATTCAGGGTGTTGTGCCCAAGAATGCAGTCGCTCCTGAAGTCTTTGACGCGCTAAAGGGTCTGACCCAGGAATCAAGCGTGATCGTTGAAGGCAAGGTCCGCGCCGACAAGCGCGCGCCTGGCGGCTATGAGCTGGATATCTCGAATGTGCAGGTAGTCCAGAAGGTCGCGGAAAGTGATCCCTATCCAATTTCTCTGAAAGAACACGGCGTCGATTTCCTGATGGAGCACCGGCATTTGTGGGTGCGAACGCCACGCCAAGCCGCCATTCTTCGCGTGCGGGCTGAGATCATAAAAGCTGCGCGCGATTTCTTCGACGAGCGCGGCTTCACGCTGACCGATCCGCCCATTCTTACACCAGCCGCGTGTGAAGGCACGACGACACTTTTTCCGGTGGATTATTTCGACGAGCAAGCCTACCTTACGCAGTCGGGACAGCTTTACATCGAAGCTACAGCGATGGCACTGGGCAAGGTGTATTCGTTCGGGCCTACGTTCCGCGCCGAGAAAAGTAAGACCCGCCGTCATTTAACCGAGTTCTGGATGGTCGAACCGGAAGTCGCCTATGCCCAACTCGAAGACATTATGGAGTTGGCCGAAGGGCTGCTCAGCTTTCTGATAAAACGTTGCCTCGAACGCCGGCGCTCAGATCTGCAGACTATCGGCCGCGACGTTTCGAAGTTAGAGAAGGTCGAGGCTCCGTTTCCCCGCATCACCTATGACGAAGCAGTGAAGATGTTGCAAGATGCGCACGCTAAAGGCGCGCTCGAAAACAATTTCGAGTACGGTGGAGATCTGGGCTCGCCAGACGAAACTTACATCTCGTCGCAGTTTGACCGGCCTGTGATGGTGCATCGCTATCCGGCCAAGATAAAAGCGTTCTACATGGAGCCCGATCCCCAGCGGCCGGATCTGGCCCTGTGTGTGGATGTTCTCGCTCCCGAAGGCTACGGCGAAATTATCGGCGGCTCGCAGCGTATGGCGTCTTACGACTTGCTGCTCAAACGCATTCACGATCACGGCTTGCCGGAAGAGGCGTTCAAGTGGTATCTCGATTTGCGGAAATACGGAAGCGTGCCTCATGCGGGCTTCGGCATGGGAATCGAGCGGGCCGTCGCGTGGATCTGCGGCCTGGAGCATGTGCGGGAAACAATTCCATTTCCGAGAATGCTGCACCGGTTGTATCCATAGTGCCGTTTCACCGCCGAGCACGCCGAGGTCGCCGAGAATGGACGAAAAACGCATCGTTAATGAATTTCCGGACTCGGCGACCTCGGCGGTGAGCTAGCCTGAACTTATGACCAACATCACTCCATCCTTCTCCAGCATCACGCCCCGGAAGATTCGTGTCATCGGGGTACCGCTTGACCTCGGCCAGTCGCGACGCGGCGTGGACATGGGTCCTTCGGCAGTGCGCGTTGCCGGCCTCGAGGCGCGATTGGAGGCGCTCGGCCACGTTGTTGAAGACGCCGGAAATGTGTCCGTCGCTATTGCCGAGCAGAAGAAGGAAGGCGATGCGCATGCGAAGTATCTGAAGGAGATCACCGCAACCTGCACCAAGCATGCAGAACTCGTGGTCAAGACGCTGGAAGCCGGCAAGGTGCCGATTACTCTGGGTGGCGATCATTCCATTGCTGCGGGAACGGTTGCAGGCGTCGCGGAGTTCTATCGACGTCAGAACCAGCACATCGGCCTTATCTGGATTGACGCTCACACCGACGTCAATACACCCGACAGCTCTCCCAGCGGAAACGTGCATGGCATGCCGCTGGCCGCGATCATGGGATTAGGTCCCCCCGAGCTGTCCAACATTTTCGATTTTTCTCCCAAGGTGAAGCCCGAGAATTGTGTGCTGGTTGGCGTACGTGATATCGACGCCATCGAAAAAGAAAATGTCCGTAGAACCGGAATTCACGTTTTCACCATGCGCGATATCGACGAGCGTGGCATGCGAACCGTGATGGAAGAAGCGTTGCGCGCGGCAGGACGGGGCACCGCAGGCTACCACGTTTCGCTGGACATGGACTGGGTCGATCCCGAAGACGCGCCGGGTGTGGGTACGCCGGTTCGCGGAGGAGCGACCTATCGCGAAGCTCACCTGGCGATGGAAATCATCGCCGACCACGGCCGCATGTTGAGTTTTGAAATCGTCGAAGTGAATCCTGTAATCGACGAGCACAACCGGACCGCCGACTTAGCTGTGGAGTTAGCCCTGTCGGCGTTCGGGAAGAAGATTCTGTAAGGCACATTCAAGCCATGAAAAAGATTCGAGTCGGCATCCTGTTTGGCGGGCGCAGTGGGGAGCATGAGGTCTCGCTGCTCTCGGCTGCTTCGGTTTTCAACGCCATCGACAAGAACAAATACGAAGTGGTGCCCATCGGCATCACCAAAGAAGGTCGATGGGTGACTGCTGCGGATGCGGAACGGTTGCTGCAGGGAAAATTTGAGGAAGGCAAGCATCTACGCGCAGGCGATCCCGAAGCAACTCCTGGCGCGGCTGTCCTGGCTAAGGGCGAATCGGTCGTGGTCCCCCCTGAGCCGCAAAGACATGGGGCGATGACGCCGTTCGAGACTGACGCATCCGCTCACGCGCTGACTCGCCGTGCAGCCGATCGTGCTATCGACGTCGATGTGATTTTCCCCGTGCTTCATGGCACGTTCGGCGAGGACGGAACCATTCAGGGCTTGCTGGAGTTGGCGGACATGCCCTATGTGGGCGCGGGCGTCCTGGGCTCAGCCGCGGGCATGGATAAAGACATTATGAAAGCGCTTTTTCGCGCGGCGGGATTGCCGATTGTGAAACACGTTACGGTTCTACGCGGCGAGTGGGAAGCGAACCGGAAGAAAGTTCAGAAGCTGGTCGAGAGCAAGCTGAAGTATCCCGTGTTTGTGAAGCCGGCGAATCTCGGATCGTCAGTGGGAATCTCCAAGGCGCATGATGGCAAGGAACTTGGCCCAGCGATTGAGGAAGCAGCAAAGTTTGACCGCAAGATTGTGATCGAGCAGGGAGTCGGCGGACCTAAACAAAAAGCCCGCGAGATCGAATGTTCGGTGCTCGGGAACGACAAAGCCGACGCTTCGTTGCCGGGAGAGATCGTTCCCAGTACCGAGTTCTACGATTACAAGGCCAAGTATCTTGATGAAGGGTCGCAGTTGATTATTCCCGCCAAGCTCAGCAAAACCGAGACGAAGGAAGTGCAGCGGCTCGCAGTGGGGGCGTTTAAGGCGGTGGACTGCTCGGGGCTGGCACGCGTGGATTTTCTGATGGAGCCTAAGTCCCGAAAGATTTATTTGAACGAGATCAATACCATGCCGGGATTCACCGCTATCAGTATGTATCCCAAGCTGTGGGCGGCTTCGGGCGTGTCGTATTCCGATCTGATTGGACGGCTGATTCAGCTCGGGCTGGAACGGCACGAAGAGAAGAAGAAGAATCAGTACAGCCGGTGAACGGCGAAGCAGATTCCTCGCTTCGCTCGGAATGACAATCTGGTCTATGGTGTTTGTTTAAAGCCAACATTGTCTCCTGCCTCGAATAAACTCGATGGTCTTCGCGTGGTATTGGTGGCCGCGCGCAATCCCCTTAATATCGGCGCGGCCGCGCGAGCGATGAGCAATTTTGGATTTCATCATCTGTGCGTCGTCAATCCCTACGACGCGGGGTTTCGCGAGGCTCGTTCGGCGGTCGGGGCTTCGGAACTGCTGGCGAATGCGGAAGAGTATAAGACCGTCGCAGAGGCGGTTGCAGATTGTGCGCTTGTCGTTGGCACAACGGCGGTCCGTCACCGAGAGTTGCAGCATCCGCTCCGGCGATTGGAATATGGCGCGCGCCTCATCCGCAAGCACCTGCCGTCGAGCCGGGTAGCTCTACTGTTTGGTTCGGAGAAATTTGGCCTCTCGAACGCTGCCCTCAGTCACTGCCATTGGTTGATGCGCATCCCCACGTGCGAGGAAAACATTTCGATGAACCTGGGGCAGGCCGTGGCAATTTGCCTCTATGAACTGGTGCGCGATGCGAAGGCTGTGCAGCCGGCGGACAAAGTGAAGCGTGCCACGGCGGCGGAATTGGAGCGCATCACCACAACCCTGCTCGAAGCCATGCGCGCCAGCGGCTACCTCGACCGGCGCCCCATCGCGGATGTGGAAGAAAGAATGCGCCGCCTGGTCCGCCGTCTCAACCTGCCCGCCCGTGACGCGGTGGTCTGGCTCGGAATTCTCCGGCAGATCCTATGGAAGCTGCGGTCAGGCAAAATACCGCCCCAATGAAAAACCGCGTCCTCTGCGGGGCCGCCTATTTCTCGAAGCTGCTGTCAAAGCAGTTCCTGCAACCGCCCATTACCCAAACGAGAGCCGAGCCTCACACTATGGCGGGGTAACAGTGACACAAGCAGTCGCGGAACACACGCCTTGGGGACATCCAGTCGCCTGCATCGTGACAGTAAGAGGTACGATGGAAGCGTTGGGGTTCCCGTTCAACGTACACGAGTTTTGCTCGTATTCGGCCGTCGACACATCGAGCGGTGGTGTGTACATCAGAGGTGCTGATGGTGTGTCGCTTGTGAACTCCCCAGTGCCACAAAACTCAATGTGTTGATGGCCAGAGTTGAATGCGACGCAACCCGGACCGTCCTCATGGCCCCGCTGCGGCTGGCAGTTGCCGTTTGGCGCACCGTCCCAATCCGAGATACATCCTAAAGTCCAGGTCAACTGCGTCGGATTGGCTCCCCCGATAACGGCAGTGTACGAGAACGGACCAGTGCCCGCTTGGACTGACGTCGGACCGTTGATGTCGATGGTCGGCGGTACATTTGAGATAGTGACGTCGTTGTAGTTGTTTGTCTGCGGGGCGTTGGGATCGCCCACGGAATTGGCAGTTACGACCACATCTGGGTTCGGGGGTACGGTCGTTGGTGCGGTGTACTTTGCCGTGAAAATCCCATCGGACCCGCCCGTGGGCGTCAACGTTCCGCATATGGATCCGTTGCTTACACTGCAATCTTGACCAGTGCTAGTCAAAGTCCAGTTAATCGTATCGTTGGAGTCGCTGTCGACCGCCGTGTATTGCACAACGTTGTCGGGCGGCTGTACCTGCACCGACTGTGGGGAGTCCGATCCTGGTTCTAGCATTACCGTAAGAGGCGGTGGAAGAATTGTCACTATGGAGGCCGGAGACGTTACACCATCAGCGGTTGCAGCCGTGACGGAGACTTGGTTGGGATTAGGGACGATTGAGGGAGGATCGTAGCTCGCCGGGCTCACGCAGCCAGTCGGTTGTCCGGGGTCGATGCTCCCAATAGGAGAACCAGAACCTCCTCCGTCTAATTGGCCGTCCACATACCAGCTCACGGCAATATCGCCATCCCCCATACCTTCGACCGTAGCCGTAAAATCGACCCCCATGCCCGTCGCGTAAGCGTTCGCGGTGAGTGGACTGAGCACGACTTTCGGAATCGCGGTCGCGCTGATAGTAAATGGCACTGTCGCGCTTGAGAACGGATCTGCGACTGAAACCGCACCTACGGTGACCGTCGCCGGAGTAGGTATATTGGGGGGAGCTGTGTAGACGGCTTTATTTGTTGTGCCAACTTGAGCTATGGTTCCAATCGCGGCGTTGCCTCCGGTGATTTTATTGACCTGCCAGGTGACCTCTTGATTGAGCGATCCGCTAACCGATGCCGTAAGATTCACCTGGCTCGTGACCGGTACCGCGTCTATGTTAGTGCACACATCGGGAGTCAGCGTGACGATCGTTGGCTGGGCCGGAAGCACGCCCACCTGAATCGACGCATGGGCAGAGGGTTGTGCGTTTGAGACTGCGGTTACGGTGACTGTGACAGTGGATGCCACCTTCTCGGGAGCAGTATAGAGCGCTGAATCGTGCGGTCCGGTTGCGATCGTCCCTACACTGGCATTGCCTCCAGGGACAGCGTCGACCTGCCACGCGACTGTCGTATCACTAACACCAGTCACGCTAGCCTGAAACGGAAGCGTTAGTCCCGCTTGCACGCTCGGACTTCCAGTAGGACTGGTGATTTCGACCACCGCTCCACCCACTGGTGCCTCCGATATCGTTACTACAGACGAACCGGCTTCCAGAGGATTGGCAATGGATTGAACGGTGACCTGTACCCGGGCGGTCTGGAGGCCACCGGGCACCGTCAGCGGAGCTGTGTAAAGCATCTGCGTGGTGCTACCCGGCACCGGCGAGAGTGTACCCACATCTGCATTCCCGTTTAATACATTATCCACCAACCAGTTGACAGCTTGACCCGCAGGCGCGGCGCCCGTGAACAGCACATTGCCTCCCACATCCACACTTGCGGAGGTGGGTAAAACTGAAACTGGTGACGGTGTCCCGTTGATCGAAACTGTGGCGTTTCCGCTGGCGCTATTGTTGGCGTTGGCAACCGCCGTGATGGTGACGGTCGGCGGAATCGGGATGAACGGAGGAGCTGTGTAATTCCCATTCTTATCGATTGTTCCGAACGCTGAAATGCCATT